>Ga0308156_1000388_pt1 | contig 95165 bp, 85 predicted proteins | sample PhyAR2_FD_201041 | JGI IMG/M metagenome (GOLD analysis project Ga0308156, IMG submission 201041) | Phyllosphere microbial communities from UC Gill Tract Community Farm, Albany, California, United States - DLSL A.R2 | ecosystem: Host-associated > Plants > Phyllosphere > Unclassified | place: USA... | reverse complement strand
TGGATGATGATAAACTGTACGGCTATTATGCTAAAAAATCGAAGGAACTGTACGACGTCATCAGGAAGAAAGAAAAGTCTGAGACCGATACCATTTCGAAAGACATCATTGATAACGAGAAGACAAGCTGGTTCAAAAATCTGTATATGATTATTGGCGGAATCACTGTTTTCTTCATCATCAAAATGTACTTTACCGTTAAGTTTTTCAAACGTTACAAAAGAGAGAAAAGAAACAGAGAACGTACAAAAATAAATCTTCTGGAGCAGGAGAAAGCACTTACCAACCTGGAGCAACAAGTCAATACTTCTTTTGCAGAACTTCTGGAACTGGCTAAATCTAATGACTCTTCTTTCGTAAGCCGTTTCAAAGAAGTATATCCGGATTTCTACAGTAAAATAACATCACATTATCCTGAGATGACCAGCGGACAGCTGAAATTCTGCGCATTGCTCAAGCTTAATTTTTCGACCAAAGAAATAGCGCAATTCAGTCATATCTCAGTTCGGAGTGTCGAGATGAAGAAGAGCAGACTGCGCAAACAACTGCAAATCCCTTCTGATATTGACCTCAACTATTGGATGATGAATTTCTAGAAACCAGAACAATATCACAATAAAACATCTGAAAATCAATAACATAGCGTTGTGTTGTAGATTTGTTGTACCCTATTTTTTGGAGAGTTCTCATTAAATATCAATCTTTGCATACGATTGTAACACGACAATCAGAAAAAAAATTTATTTTTATTTAGCACTTTCGTTAAAGATTCTAGAAACACAAAGATCAAAAAATCTGTAGGGCTTTATTATGTTAATTTCTACGGATTTTTATCAGCTTAATTTTTCAGCACTGAAAAAACTCATATCAAAAAGCTGATAAAAAAACAAACTCCAGATTCTGAAATCCGGAGTTTTTCTTTTTTAGTAACTGTGACTTTTCAGCGGCTTCTGCTTAAAACTGCTGATAGAGATAGCGGTCCGGATAGTTCAGTTTTTCGCTTTTCCGCTCGCCATTGATAACTATGTGAATGATGTTGAGTTGGTCATCAAAAAGATTATACAGAAGACTTACTGCAGCTTCCACCTTTTTTGGAACTGTCAGAGCTTCTGACTCCAGGTAAATATTCACACTTTCGTGGTCTTCTTCGTAGCCTACATAATTAATTTTGAGGAACCGATTGTCGGCTTTTAATTTGAGGTATTCTGCGGCGTACTTTTCCAGTTCTCTGTTGATTTCCGCTTTGTATTTCGGATCAAGGAATCGGACAGATTTTCCATATTTTTTGTTGAGTGCATTTTCCAGATCATCCATAAAAAAACGGCCGGTGACTTCAAAAGTTTTGGACTTGGAATTAAAATTAAATTCAACAGAACCTACGTGGTACGGATGAATGCTGAAAGAATAGAGACAAACGGCTAATGTGCAAATAATAGTGGCTGCAAAGGACTTTTTCATCATCAAAAAATTATTAAAGTCAAAATTAATCATTATTTTCGTAGCGTTTTCAGAAATTAATTGATGAAGGATTTTCTATTTTACCTGCAGCTGGGCTGGGACCACATTATTTCTCTGGACGCTCTGGATCATCAGCTGTTCATTCTGGCTTTGATTGCGGCGTATAGTTTTAAGGATTTCAAGAGACTGCTGATCCTTGTAACTGCCTTTACAATTGGCCATTGCATCACTCTTGTGCTGTCCAGCTTTGATATTATCCGGGTAAAAACTGACTGGATAGAATTTTTGATTCCATGCACGATTGTCATCACGGCTCTTGACAATATACTCTTCAAGGGAAAACATTCCTACCACTATTATTTTGCCCTGTTTTTCGGACTGATACACGGGATGGGATTTGCCAATACAGCGCGAATGATGCTGGCAAAAGAGCAAAGCATTGCAATTCCCTTACTCGGTTTTAATATAGGACTGGAACTGGGTCAGATTGCGCTGGTTCTCATTATTTTATTAATCTCTGCCGTTATTGGTAAGTTTACAAAACTAAACCAGAGAGACTGGCTCCTCATCACCTCATCTGCTGCCGGAGCACTGGCACTTCAGATGGCACTGGAAAGAATGCCTTTTTAGTGGATTAACATTGATGTTAAAAAAACTTTCACCGATAAGAATCTCAATGCAAATGGCCGATATTCTACTTAAGATCATTCCATCTTGGGATAATAGCCAGCAATCCGAGCCCGATGTAGAGAAACAGAACGGTGACATCCGAATATAAAAATGTGCTGAGGTAATAGTTGTGCAGCGCAAAATGAATGGCTACAAATAACGGGAAAAGGATGATCCCGACTTTCCTGAAAAACAAAATGAGCACCCAGCTGACAAGTACCAAAAAATCTACCCCAAAAGTATAATAGAAAAAATTAGACGGAATATTGATCGTTTTGTGAAGCGTATATTCTATATAATCTGTATTGATGCTGAGAAAAAACACGAGGATTATCAATCCGAAAAACAGATAATAATCTTTGTTATTTTTGAAACTGTGGTCTGCTGATTTCATCGTATAAAAATATAAAAAAAGAGCTTAATAAATAAGCTCTTTCCAATAGAATTTTCTATTAACTAACTATATACTAACCGCGTTTATAAGACGGTTTTTATCACTGATATATTCCTCCATAGAGATCATACTTTCTGTTCTCATCACGTCCTGAATATCGTCTATCTGATAGATGATTTTCTTCGCATCTTCTGTGTTTTTTGCTTTCATTTTGCAGAAGATATTATATTTTCCGGATGTTACGCTGGCTTCTACAACATTAGGAATAAGAGCCAACTGCTTCAACACCTCTTGTGTGTGATTTGATTTTGTAAGAAGGATTCCGATAAATGCGGTGAAATTGTAATCTAACTTGCTGTAATCTATACTAAGGGAAGATCCCAAAATGATTCCTGCATCTTCCATTTTCTTTACTCTTACGTGGATAGTTCCCGCAGAAACGTCCATTTGTTTAGCAATTTCCGTAAAAGGCATTCTTGTGTTTTCAACTAAAAAATCTAAGATTTTTTTATCGATATCGTCTAATTGATAGTTCATTATAATATTGTTATTTATTTAAAATATAGCTAATTTTTTTGCAAATTTAAAAAAAATTAATTTAACTAAAAACAAATATCAAAACATTAACAGCTTTTAACAAAATAGACGAAATTGCTGATAATTATCATTTTATCGGCTTGTTTTTTACAGAATCTTCTTTATTTGGTTCTGCTACTGCCGAGTCTCTTTTTATTCTTTCACGCCTTTTGAAGATATATTTGAAAGAATTAAAACTTTTACTGTACACGACCCCAACACCATAAGTCTGGTTGTTATTGGCACTTGCAGTACCAAGCCCCAGATTGGACGGCTTGGAATATGCTCGCAACAATCTGCTGCCATTGTTGGCACGGCTCCAGTCATACTCTATCGTTCCCTCGCCAGAGAAATAATTGGCATTGGGATTATTATCAATTTTGGAAACAGGAACACCCAGACCCGTTTTAATATTTACCCGTGGCGAAAGCGCAAAACTTACACTGGTATTTGCCCTGTCTCCCGTATTGGAGTTGGGATCGCCGCTGATGTAATCCAGATTCACCTGGAAAGCACTGCTGATGGTATTAAGTACAGATCCCAACTGTTTGAAAAGCATATTATAACCTGTATTGATAGCCGTATTGCCAAGATTAAACTGCAAGCCATTGCTATTCACCACGTTGAAACTGTTAAGAACCAAGACAGAACCAAACTGAATGGTCCGCTCATCCTGACTGGTCATTTTATCCGCAAGCGTTTCACGAACCTGAGACGATACGTCGGGCGCAGAAACACCAAACTGGATTTCCGGTTTTGTGAGTGTATTGGTAATCTTGGTGGTCAGCACCACATTAATGGGCTGCGTGAGAGACATTCCAAGGTATTCGCCGGCATTGGTTACCGTTCTCGTATAGTTGGCGGTAATATCCAGATCCGGCGCCATCGGACTGCCGCTCCACTGGATACTGCTGTTTCTGGCAATCTGGAAAGTTCTGTCCAGGATCGCTTTGGACACATACGTCCCGTTATCTACGGTGTAGGTACCGTTCATAATGATGTTGCCACTTCTTTCCATCCGGAATTTGAGGTGTCTGGAATCGCCTTTTACCGCAATACTTCCCACATCGTCACCTACAAGTACATTCACCAGCGTTCCTTTGTCCACCGTGATATCAAAATCCATCAGCATATTGGCACCGGATTTTTTCTTTTCCTCCACCGATATTTCGCCTGCTTCGTCCCTTTTGAGGAAGCGCAGTATTTTAAACTCGTCCACATTTGCTTTTGAAGCACTGTTGAAAGTAAAAGTACTGTTACTGAGAATTTTGAGACCGTCATTTGGCGTACTGATCTCCAGCCCGGACACCGGACCACTGACGTAGATATCGCCCTGCCCGTAAACCCTGCCCCAGAACAGATCATTATCATCCTGTGTATTGTTGATGACCAAGAGATTATCGGCCCGCATAATTAAGTTGATCCCAAGAGACGCCAATGTCTCAAACTGGATAGATCCGGAGATATTACCCTTGGAATTGGCTCTGCCGTCTCGCATCCCGATGTTATTCAGCAGCGCCAGACCTCTTGAAAGATTGATCACTGTATCGTCGAAAGAGTAATCTACACCTGTGAACAGCAATTTCAGACCAAAACCTTTCAACGCGATATCTCCACTGTAATCGATGTCGTTCAGCGGTCCTGAAATCTTGAGATCACCCGTTGCTTTTCCGCGGAAATTACCGAAGATTTCTTTTACGAACTGCTGCGCAAATCCAAGGTCGAACTCATTCATATTGGCATTCACGTCTACGACCGGCGATGAAGGGTTGTTGTCAATCGTGCCCGTAACGTCCAGCGTATTCTGCCCCAAAAGCTCGGATGACAATGCTTTTACACTTACATCAAAGACATTCGGTTTTTCGCTTTTCGTGATGTTGGCATCCAGATTCCCCATCGCCTTACCATTCATAAAAATATCATTGATGGAGAGATCTACCAAAGGCTCCAGATTGGTTCCGGATTTTCTGATCTGAATTGTTCCGTTTGCGGTTCCCTTGATATCAATCGGATTTTTACCCGTATTCCCGAAAGCCAGTAATTTTGAAATATCCAGATTTTTAACTTCTGCATCTGCCGTAAAATCTTTTCCGGATTTGAAGTCGGCACTCTTCACAAGCAGCTCACTTTCATCCGAATAAATCCGCAGATTCTGAATTAAAAAGTCCTTTTCTTTTCTCCTATAAGTAATCGAGTGATTAAGTTCCGGACTGGTATCAATGCTCCACGCCACGTCATTCAGTTTCACCGTTGTAGGCTCGAAGCGGAGCACATAATCGCCCGCCATATTGGTAGTCTGATTGATATTGACAGCATATTCCTTCATTTGTTTTGAGGACTCATCTTCCACACTTCCCAGCTTGAACACTGTTCCTATATGCAGCACCTGAGAGTTCTCACTGTTAGCCGTCAGTTTGACATCCTGCAACACATTATTGCCATACTGCGCTCTTTTGACGTTGGCGAGCACCTGCTGGCTGAGGTCAGCCGTATTCACTTTGATGCTTATGCTGTCTACCAACGCACTGTCGCTCAATTTATTAAGATCCGGCTGATAGGATGCATCCGTCTCTGCCAGGAATTTTTCTGCCTCACTCAGCTCCTTTTTGTTTGTCAGCACATATTTGATAGATGCTGCATCTGCGTTCAGGATAAGATCATTGGTAGCTCCGGTGTAATTTCCGGCCACTTTAGCACCGTTTTTCAGCTGCAGATCCGGCACAAAGAAAGCCACCAAACCTTGTTTTACATCGAAATCAAAATCAAAACTCTGTCCGTTGTAAGTTTTCTTCGGAGGATTGCCTACCAGTATTTTATTAATACTGTTGGTTACCATATTCCCGATATCTTCCAGATTGAAACGTCCCGAAATCCTTCCAGTAACTGCTCCGGGCGCATCTACAGAGACAATTCTGTTTCCGTTTTCAAAAAAAGCTTTGAGTTTTGAATCCGGGATATGTAGTTTTTGTTTGGTCGAATTCAAAGTAAGGCCTTTAATATCTGCATCCAGATTAAGATCGTTGAGATCCGTCATCGATACTTTTCCGCTTACGAGTCCGCTGACCGAATTGGTATCGGCAGCTGTAATTCCGAAATATTTCAGATTCACATATTGTACATTGGCCACAAAATCGGCGAAAAGCCTTTTGGTCGAGAAGTCTACCAGGCCTTTAAAGCTTCCTTTGGCATTCGGATCATTTGCTACAACATCACCTGTGAAACGTTTTTTGTTAAGGACACCTTCTATTGCAATATTATTCAGGTTTTTTCCCATCAGCTCTATGCGGGCGACATCAGATTTGGTTTTGATGTACATCGTATTGACATCGAAACCTTCACCCTGAACATTGAATTTTCCTGAAATTAATCCAACTTGTTTATTCTTGGTAAGCGCGGTAACATTAAGATCTTTAACGTCTACATAGCCTCTGTATTTCGGGCGCTTGGTGCTGTAATCTACAAGGTTGAAATCTTTCATCCTGGCCTGTCCGATGCCTGTAATCACTTCTCCGGAGGCAAGGATCTGCTTGGGATTTACTTTTACGGAACCATTATACTTCATCCTTCCAAAGTCATCTGCAATGTTGCCGAGCTTCTTGGAAATGAAATTGGGAAGAGAGGCTTTCAGCGCTTTGTAAGTGAAATCAGCAGAAACATTTTTACTTTCTATGAAGAACTTTTTGTCAATAACACCTGTTATCTTAAGATTTTTAGTAATAAGATTGACATCCTGGGAACGGATCAGAAAATTGTTGAGTGTGAATTCGTTCAGCGGGCCTTTCATCGTTCCGGAGATGTTGATAGGCTTATAATTGTCCCAGTCAGTTACGAAATAGCTGAGATCATAACCGCTGATCTGGCTTCCGGGGTTGATCTTCAGATCCCAATTTACCCTACGTCCGAAATCCGCAAATCTGGTCTTCGGATCCAAATTGAGAACCGCCTCGCCCTGCAGCAGAGAATGTTCTGTATTGATCGTCATATTCCCAAATTTCAGATGTTTTTTTGTGATCTCAAAATTGGTAGAAAACGTATCGACGATATGCTCTTTTCCGTAGCGTTTGGTAATGAGACTGAAGTTTCTGATATCTGCAAAGACGTCCGCACCTTCCACTTTGAGCGAGGTGACATTCATATTGACATTCCTCGCATCCAGCCATCTGCCGGCTTCGCCCGGACTGTTTTCGTTTACGATGCTCGCGATCCCATTAATCAAATCGATCTTCATATTCATCTTGAATTTCGGTTTGCTGGGATCAGTCGGCGTGCCGGACCGGAAATTATCAACGTATCTGATAAAATTACTGATGCTGTCGCCCTTGTAAGTAATCACCCGAATCACAGGATCTATAATCGTAGCCTGATTGAATTTAAGATCTCTGGTATTGAAAGCCAGCGCAAACCAGTCAGAACTGGCACGCAGTTCCCTGGCTTTTACAAAATTATAATCTTTATAATCCTTCAGCGTAAGACCTTTGATCGTCACATCACCAAAGAAATTGACCTCCACAGACTGTACAGACATTCTCATTTTGAAGTCACTGTTCAGCAGCTTTATGGCCTCGTCTGCGATGTAGCGCTTGGTAACGGGAAGGTTGATGATGATGAAAAGCAAGACCACCAGTCCGATGATCCCAAAAAATAAAGTGTTGACGATCCGCCAGAAAAGTGGTGTTTTTTCCTTTCCGGGCTTTTGCTCCGGAGTTGGATCTTGGGTGGTTGTGTTTTTATTTTCTAAATTTGCCATCTATTATGAGTGCATCTATTATTCTGGGTATCGAGTCTTCCTGTGACGACACTTCTGCTGCTATTCTCAGTGGCAGCACTATTCTTTCCAACATTGCCGCCAGCCAGGCCATCCATAACGAATATGGCGGTGTGGTGCCGGAACTGGCGTCAAGAGCGCATCAGCAAAACATCATCCCTGTGGTGGAGAAAGCTTTTTCCAAAGCAAATATACAACAAAATGATATTTGCGCGATTGGATTTACGCGCGGCCCGGGACTTTTGGGTTCTCTGCTTGTGGGAACCTCTTTTGCCAAATCTCTGGCGATGAGTCTGGACGTTCCTCTGATAGAGGTCAATCACTTGCAGGCGCATATTCTGGCGCATTTCATTGATGATGCCAATCCAAAACCGCCTACTTTTCCGTTTTTATGCCTTACTGTTTCCGGAGGCCACACGATGATCGTTTTGGTGAAGGATTATTTTGACATGGAGATTATCGGAAAAACGATAGACGATGCAGCGGGCGAAGCATTCGACAAGATCGGAAAGATCTTTGACCTCGATTATCCGGCTGGGCCAATTATCGATAAACTGGCGAAAGAAGGAAATCCTGATGCGTTTCAGTTCAACAAACCGAGGATGGAGAACTATGATTATTCATTCAGCGGGATCAAAACTTCGGTTCTTTATTTTATTCAGAAGGAAGTGCGGAAGAATCCGGATTTCATTAAGGAAAATATGAATGACCTTTGTGCTTCCGTTCAAAAATCCATTATTGAGATATTGATGAACAAACTGGAGAAGGCTTCTGTAGACCTTAATATAAAAGACGTGGCAATCGCCGGTGGTGTTTCTGCCAATTCTGCTTTGAGAAAAGCGATGGAACTTAATCAGGAAAAACTCGGCTGGAATATCTTCATCCCAAAATTTGAATACACAACAGACAATGCAGCGATGATTGCAATGGTGGCCAAACTGAAATATGAACGCGGCGAGTTTACGGATATCAGAACTACAGCGACAGCGAAGTATGATTTGTAGCATTTAATTTATCTTCATTCAAAATATTAATCATAAAACTTTTTAGCTCACAAATTTTATAATGAAATTACTTTATACAGTTAGAGGAAAATATGACAAGGACAATTATGATAATTTTTCTTGGGATAAATATAAAGATTGGTCAAGAATGCATCAACTTGACGAAATTGTTTCATTAGATGGAATGTTGAATGAGTTACTTGTGGAACCTGATTATGATAACGAAGATGATTGGAATTTCATTCATACATTTGATAATTACCAGACTGGATTTTTCACAGATTTAGAATATGTTTTCAAAAGATTAATAAGATTAGAAAACTATAATTTACTTGCTGTTGTTATTGAACCTAAAGAAAAATGCGAGTCCATCGATTTACTTGACTATGAGTTCATTGGTTATGATTTATTAGATCAAGATTTTGGAATAAGTGCCTTAACGAATTGTGGAGGTTTTGATGAAACTTTTTTACCATCAGAGATGAACAGTAAAGGACTAATTGATGATTTTGAAAAAGCATACTATATCAAGGAAAAATTACTAATCAATAATCCTGAAGAACATCACGCAGACACCAATGTAGTTGCAGTTTGGAGAAATAAAATACTAGGAAAATAGTGCTCGCACCGACAATCAAAATAAAATCTATGAAAATATTATTAGAAGAAAAACAACTCGGGACGCAGTCCAAAAAGAATTCAAAATATTACTGGATTTTAGAAACCATCACAGGCAAAAATGAAAATGCAGAAGAATCCGACGATTATGAGCTGACAAGCTCCGAGACCGGTTACATTCAAAACATCAAAGAAGAAATCCTGGAAACAATCAATGCCGACAATGTATTCAGCTTCGATTATGAGCCAAAAGAAGGCGACTATCTCTCCATCAAAAACAACCTGAGAAAACAGGAATATCTGAACCTGATTTTCCTGAACGGCAGCTGGAAAGAGGAAGTTTATATGTGCTCCCTGCGCGAGTGCGATACGGACGTCTACACCACGATGAAGACCGGCGTGGCATTCATCAGTGAAAACGAAATTGCTTTTTAAGAAAAATTGCTTACAAAACCCGGACGTTTGACTACAACGGCCGCGCGAACTATTACAAAGCCTCATCGATCCATTCCGATGAGGCTTTGATTTGGTACAACAATCCAGTGATTCACTTCGTTGGGCCAATGATTCGTTCCGTTGAACCGTTGATTCACTCCGTTGAGCCATTGATTTGCTCCGTCGAGCCGTTGATTCACTTCGTTGAGCCATTGATTCACTCCGTTGAGCCAGATGCATCGATTTTACTATAAATCAACAAGTTACAGAACCATCGGAATTTGCGCACTAAGAAATCGGAAGCAATAATGATTGAAAAACGGAAAATACACTTTATGGAATACAAAATCTGGTCTGTATCCACTTTAACCATTGAATTTTAAAGTATAAAACTTATTTTTGTATCAAAATAAAAAGTTATGGCTTCAGGATTCTTCGCAATCTTAGATGATATCGGCGCATTGATGGATGACATCGCAGTGACCAGCAAACTCGCAACCAAGAAAACGGCAGGCATCCTGGGCGACGATCTTGCCGTGAATGCAGAGAAAGCAACAGGCTTCCTGTCTTCTCGTGAAATCCCCGTTCTGTGGGCAATTACCAAAGGATCCTTCATCAACAAACTTATTATCCTTCCGCTCATCTTTATCCTGAAATGGCTGTACGAGCCGGCCATCAACTACATTTTGATTCTGGGCGGCGTTTATCTGGCCTACGAAGGGATGGAAAAGATTGTAGAATTCCTGTTCCACCGTGAGAAAAGCAGCGAAGAAGTGATTGCAGAAAGTACTTTGGAAGAAGAGGAAGTCAATTCTGAAAAGTCAAAAATCAACTCTGCCATCAAGACCGATTTTATCCTTTCTCTGGAGATCGTCATTATAGCATTGGGAACTGCACTGGAAAAACAACACCCTTTGATCACCCAAATCATCAGTGTTTCCCTTGTCGCAATTATTGCAACAATAGGCGTTTACGGCCTCGTCGCATTGATTGTAAGAATGGACGATGCCGGATATTTTCTACAGAAAAAATCCCACAACAAAGGGTTTTTCAACGGCCTTGGACAGGTTTTGATTAAAGGCCTGCCCATTGTCATCAAAGTTTTAGGCGTTGTAGGAACTATTGCATTGCTGATGGTTTCCGGCGGGATTTTTCATCATTATATAGATGTTGTACACCACTGGGTTTCGGAAAATATTCCGGCTAATATTCCTGAGGAGGTGCCACAATTCGGGCTCGGAATTGTGTTCGGAACTGTTGCCGTCCTGCTGATGTTCATTTTCAAAAAAATTGTAGCTGTCGTAAAGCCAGTTAAAAAATAAAACCACAAAAAGCGATACTAAATGAAACTTTTCTTTGGACAGATATTCCCCGAAATAACAATTGATAACGATGAGCAACAGCACATCGCAAAAGTCCTGCGAATGCGTGAGGGCGAAGAAATCTATCTGACCGACGGGAAAGGAAATCTAGCCAAAGGCACTTTGCTTTTTGAAGGCAAGAAGGTAACGCTCAACGTGGCCGAGGTTCAGGAAAATCTACCTGATTTTTCGCCAAAACTGCACATCGCCATTGCGCCGACGAAAAATATTGACCGCATCGAATTTTTCCTAGAAAAAGCAGTAGAAATGGGCATATCCGAAATTAGTTTTATACTAACGGAACAAACAGAGCGCAAAAATATCAGCATCGACAAACTGAGAAAGCAGGCCATTGGTGCTTCTAAGCAGAGTCTTCGTTCTCATTTTCCTAAAATTAATGATCTCCAGAAGTTCTCAGAATTTATGAAAACCCTCGATCCTGAAACTACTTTTGTGGCGCATTGCAATGAAAATCTGGAGAGGATTTCTCTAAATATGCTTCGAGAGCCTAAGCAGGACAATTCCAGCGATGTCAGTCTGAGGCTCTCGAAGACCTATTCAGAACTAACATTCCTTATTGGCCCGGAAGGCGATTTTTCTGACCGGGAAATTCAGCTTTTGGCAGACAGAGGCGTCAAAGCAGTTTCACTTGGTAATCAGAGACTGAGAACGGAAACTGCGGGGATTTTTGTGGCAGCCTGGAATTATGACAAGATGTTTTGATCCCGATTTTCTCTCTCGAATCTCTCCAAAATCTCCTTTCCGCTTTTGATAGAATTCACAGCCCAACGGATTTTCAGTTGTAGCAGTTTTTCGTCAGAAAGTTTATAATCGATATCAGATTTCAACAGTTTCTGTTTGAGCTCATACATACAGATTGCCGCTGCAACGGAAACGTTGAAGCTTTTTGTGAACCCGAACATTGGGATTGCCAAAGTTTCGTCGGCAAAGTCCAACAATTCATCTGTTGTTCCCTCCCACTCTGTTCCGAAGACCAATGCTATGGGCTCCGTGATCTCGTATCCGGGGAGTATTTTTGCATTGTTTTCTGCAGAAACGGCGACGATTTTGTAGCCTCGCTTTTTTATTTGTTGAAGTGACTCTATCGTTCTGGGCATTTTCTCTACTTCTACCCAAGTGTCTGCGCCTTTGGTGACTTTCAGATTGGGCTCGAAGAAGTTTTCTTTTTCCATCGCCACGACTTTGTGAAATCCACAGGCTTCTACACTTCTTACAATTGCTGCGGCATTCCGAAACTGGTAAATATCTTCCATTACCGGCAAAACGAAATCTGAACTTTCCTGAGCGTAATGCTCAATTTTCTGAAGTCGTTCTGTTGTTAGGAATTTTTGGAGATATTCGTAAGTGGCTTTTGGGTTCAAGGTTTTGGGTTTAAAGTTCAAAGTTGAGTGTGTAAATTTCGGGAATTTTATTTTTTAAAAATGTAAATTTTAAACGCAAAGTTCGCAAAGATTTTTTGACAATATTGAAAATATGATTAAGGCTAGCAAAGGTACTTCGACAGGCTCAGTATAAACTTCAAACTCAGCAAAAAATCAAAAACTACATTTATAGGATAAGCGACATTTGGAAAACGTAACCCCTAGCCCCGATGGGAACGGCATCCTTTTTTGTCTTGTGGCAAACGATGTCTTTGCAGACAAAAATTCTGGGACAAAAAAGATATAGTGGACAGCGGGATCAGCTCCTAAAAAAGACAAATCTGAGCTTGAAAATCAGTTCATAAAAAAAGCGGTAAAATGATTACCGCCTTTAAAATTTTATTTCTTTTTTGTTCTCTGTTCCTGAACTTTCTGCTGTTCCTGCGCTTTCTCCATCATCTCTCTCATCTTCTTCTGGAAGCCGCCTTCTTTCTTCGGTTCCTTCTGTTTGTTGGCCTGAATCTGGGCGTGGATCTTCTTCTCGTCCAGAATGAAATATTTGATGACCAGGATGATCACAATATTAATGGCATTGGACACGAAATAATACCAGGAAAGACCGGACGCTGAACTGTTCAAAAAGAACAGGAATGTAATTGGGAAGATGTACATCAACACTTTCATATTGGGCATTCCTTCCTGCTGTGGCTGCTGGATATTCCCGGAAGTCATCACCGTGTAAATTAGGATGACAATGGTACAGGCCAGCGCAAAAATACTTAAATGCTCGCCCAGCAAAGGTACTTTGAATCCGAACTTGATGACGTCGTCATAAGCGGTAAGATCCGGTGCGAACCAGAAGCTTTTGCCCCGCAAATCTATCATATTTGGGAAGAATCGGAACAGTGCGTAGAACAACGGGATCTGAACCAGCGCCGGCAGACATCCTGCCATCTGGTTTACGCCTGCTTTTCTGTAGACAGCCATTGTTTCCTGTTGTTTTTTCATTGGATCTGCATCCTTGAATTTGGCATTCACCTCATCAATTTCCGGACGGATCACCTTCATCATTGCACTCAGTTTGTGCTGCTTGAACATCACCGGAGACAAAATCAACTTGATGATAATCGTCATCCAGAAAATAGCCCAACCTGCGGCGACGCCCCAAGAAGAGATCAGGTTGTACATCGGCATAAAAACATATCTGTTCAATGATCCGATGAATGACCAGCCTAGAGGCAGAATCTCGTCGAAGTTTTTGTCAAAAGATTTTAGCAGATCCATATCCAATGGCATAAAATACCATGTGAAGTCCTGATTCAGCTCATTCCCTGCCAGATTGACCTGCCCGTCGTAGTTGAATTTTTTAAGAAATTCGCCTTCTTCGATGATCTCCTGATTTCCTTTGGATTTTGTAAAGCCGTTTTTCGCTTCTATTACTGCGGAGAAAAACTGCTGCTTCACACCAATCCAGTTGAGGGTTTCATCCGGCTCATCCATTTCTGTACGGGCGTCGTAATCGTAATCTTTATAGTTGTTGAAAGAGTAGGCAAACTCGGTGTGAGTCTCTTCCTGCGATCTTCCTTTTTCGGCACCTTTTACGGTATAATTCCAGACAAAATTTGCTTTGCCATCGTTGACCAATGTTGCAAGACCTTGTGTTTTCACTTGGAAATCTACTGTATATTTTGCTTTTAAAGTATAAATAAACTGAATGACAGCACTTCCCATTTTTGAAGTCAGCGTTACAGAATTGCCTGCAACGGAAGGTGCAAAAACAAGATCTTTGGTATTGAAAACTTTACCGGCTTTGTCTGTAAACTGGAAGCCGTAGCTCGCATTGTTGTTACTGAAAAGATAAAGTGGTTTGCCTCCAAAAGCCTGATATTTATTCAGTTTTACAGAGCTCAATTGCCCACCGACACTGGAGAATTCCAGAGCTAGCTCGTCATTCTGAAGGTTCACTTTCTGTACAGAAGCGGCAGTCACATTGGCTGCGTTCAGGTTTGTAGCCACCGGTTTTGCTTTGGTGATCTGCTCTGTTTTTTTGGCGTTGGCTGCCAGTTGCTCTTGGTCGGTCTGTGCATTTTTGTTTTGGAAATAAAACATAAAACCGATAAGAATCATAGAAAAAACGCCGAAGCTGATCAGCTGGTTTTTATCTAATCCGTTGTTTTGCTGCATTATAGAATTAAGTTTAAAGTTTAAGCTTCTAAATTGAAAGTCTTCGAGAGCCTCAGACTGACCGTTCAAAACCTACATCATTTTGGTCTGCAAAAATAGGATTTATTTTTCAGATTCTGTTATAAAGACGATTAAGGAAAGGAATTTACTTTCCGAAACTGCCTGATTTTGTAAGACCCATCAAATAAGTCTGTTTCCACAGCATTGGCATCTGTCCACAATTTCACTCAAAAACAGCTGTGAATATCCATCCACAGCTGTTTTTTATTTTAATTTAATATTATCTCCCTTTCACCGCAGCGCTTATAAACGCTTTGAATAATGGATGCGGCGTGGCCACTGTACTTTTATATTCCGGGTGATATTGGACGCCTACGTAAAAAGGATGGTCTTTCATTTCCAAAGTCTCTACGAGTTCCGTTTCCGGATTGAAACCTGTTGGGACCAAACCTTTGTCTTCGAAGTCTTTTTTATAGTCACTATTGAATTCGTATCTGTGACGGTGGCGTTCTGAGATGGTTTTTGCACCATAAACTTCGGCTAATTTCGAGCCCTGTTTCAGGACACATTTCCACGCACCCAGACGCATTGTACCACCTTTGTCTACCACGTTTTTCTGCTCTTCCATCAATGAGATCACAGGATCCGGTGTAGAGGTATCGAACTCCATACTGTTGGCTTTGCTTAGATCCAGGACATTTCTTGCAAACTCAATTGTCATAATCTGCATTCCCAAACAGATGCCCAACATTGGCGTTTTGCTTTCTCTGGCGAATTTTGCCGCCTGGATTTTACCTTCTATACCGCGGTCTCCAAAACCGGGTGCGATTAAAATACCATCGACGTCTTTTAATAATGTTTCAGCACCTTCAATCTCGATGTCGCCGCTGTACACCCATTTGATTTTCACTTCGGTTTCCATATCGGAGCCTGCGTGGATAAAGGCTTCTGCAATAGATTTGTAGGAATCCTGAAGGGAAACATATTTACCTACCAATGCAATTTCTACCGTTCTTTTTGGGTTTTTATATTTTTTGAGGAAGGTTTTCCAGTCTTTAAGATTGGGCTCCTTGCCTACAGGAAGATTTAATTCTTTTAAAACAACTTCGTCGAAATCCTGTTTCTGAAGGTACAATGGTACTTCATAAATGGTATCCATATCGATACATTCGATCACATTTCCTAAGCCTACGTTGCAGAACTGCGCCAGTTTAGCTTTTTGTTCTTTCGGGATGGGATGCTCTGTTCTGCAGACCAAAACATCTGCCTGGATGCCGCTTTCCATCAATTGACGGACAGAATGCTGGGAAGGCTTTGTTTTCAGTTCGCCACTTGATGCTAAATAGGGCAATAATGTCAAATGGATCACCATTGAATTATTTTTGCCTAATTCCCATTGTAACTGACGGACACTTTCTATGTAAGGAAGAGATTCTATATCGCCGACCGTTCCGCCGATCTCTGTGATAATGATGTCATAATCCTTTTTGGAAAGCATCTTGATCCTGCGTTTGATCTCATTGGTAATATGCGGAATCACTTGTACGGTTTTCCCGAGGAAATCACCTTTACGTTCTTTTTCTATAACGGTCTGGTAGATTTTGCCGGTGGTTACATTATTATTTTGTGAAGTGGGAGAATCCAGAAATCTTTCGTAATGTCCGAGGTCGAGGTCTGTTTCTGCGCCGTCTTCGGTCACATAACACTCGCCGTGCTCATAAGGATTAAGCGTTCCCGGATCGATATTGATATAAGGGTCAAGTTTTTGGATAGTTACTTTAAAACCTCTCGATTTTAATAAAAGTCCCAAAGAAGCGGAGACAATTCCTTTACCCAGTGAAGACGTTACACCGCCTGTGACGAAGATGTATTTCGTTTCTTTTTTACTCATTAGATTAGGTTTGTGCAAAGTTAAACTATCTAAGGTGAAAAAGCAATTCTGAACTTAAAAATAAAAAAAGCAGATGGAAAACCACCTGCTTTTTCAGATTGAAAACTGCAAACAAATTGCTTATTCTTTGATGAATTTGAAAGATTTTACCACACCATCCACATTGGCTCTGATGATATAGGTACCGCTTGTCAAATTAGATAATTCGATCTTCTGATCAGATAGTTTTTCAACAGATTTGATTTTCTGTCCTGCCACATTGTAAATCTCTACTCTGGAAACATCTTTGGCTCCGTTAAAGTTGAGAACGCTCTTCACAGGATTCGGATAGATAGAAACATTGGATCTGTTGCTGTCGGCAGTCGCCAGAGACTCTTTCACATCCAGCATATAGTCCTCTGACTGACCGAAGAATGACTGCGCATTATCGCAAGGATCTGTAGCGGAAACATCCCAGTTGAGAACGACTCTCATTCTCGTTTTCCCGACCAAAGCACTTGCCGGAACCGCGATTTCTCCTGTAATCTGTGCGCCGTCTGCACCGTCGGAAGTCACTGCTCCCACTTCATAAAGCTCACCTGCGTCTGTAAAGATTCCGTTTTGATTCCAGTCTATGAAAACTGAAGCATAATCATAACCACCGTTTGTATTGGCCTCCAAAACTACAGGATATTGGCTTCCTTTGTAAACCTCGCCCACTTTGTCCAAAAAGTATTCGTTCGGTGCTGCAGCGTATGGATCCGAAGAATTATCAATCCCTGCAAACTGGACTTTCGAAATAGCGTCTGTACCCCACTGCGGCGTACCTGCACAATATAAATCGTTAACTATCACCTGGAAAGAGCATACATAAAGTACTTTTCCACTGGCATCTACCAGATTATGAACCACATCTGTAGTGCCGATCGGAAATTGGGAACCGGACTCCAATCCAAACACAAGAACCGTAGTCAATCCTGTGGAAGACGAAGAACCGCAAACTATTGGAAGTGTATAACTTACTGCTGCAGATGTCTGGTTGACGGATGCAATTGTCGCTTCGATATTTTGAGGACATGTGATTGCACAGTCATTGGTGCCAAGTAGCAGATTATTAAGATTGACAACCCAACCACCAGCAAATAGTGGCGGAATCGTATTATCAAAGCCACAAATAAAATTCCCGTTCGGAGAAATATTCATACCTGTACCCAGTTTACCGTCCAGCGTATTAATTGTAAGGCCATTTCTCGTTAAGATATCTTTCAGAAAGACCGGACTGGAGCCTAGTGACGGATGATAAATAATCGCTTCCCTGTTCCCTGCTTCGCCTGCATATCCCAATGCAATCCCATTTTCTGACACGGACGTGAAGACCGCGCGGCTAAAACCTGCCGGCGGATTAAAAGATTTATATATACCAGTGTTGATGTTATAAGTAAATGGCTTGCCACCTTTGTAGCCTACGATTAAACCCGCATTATTGATATCCGCCGCTTCGCCATTTTCAAGTGTTCCCATATCGATATAATGGATGGTTCCATTGGCTTCAAAATAGGCGGGAAGCCACATTGTACCTGTTGTCACAAGATCCTCTCTGTCTGCAAAACCTGCTACAATCCCGCTGTCATTCACCGCTTCTCCCCTACCGTTGATATAAGTATTGTCGCCGGAAAGTTTGGTCAGCGTGTTGGTTTCTGTATTATAAATGAAAGGCCAGCTTGTAAAGCCTGTCGCACCAATCTGTCCTGTGACATATTTAGCATTCTGGGAGATATCATTGGCATTTGCGAATGAGCTGCTGCTTGGCGTTTCTCCCGGAAAATAACCAGTCGTACTCCAGGTGCCGTTTTTTCTGTAAGCTGCCATTGCAATAGATTCCTCTTCAGAAATGACAAGCGTACTGGCTCCTGCCACATCGCCGGCATTGTTGATCCGTATGGTTGCCTGGCCGCCCTCTGTAGGTGTTGTCGTATTTGCTGTATAATCATAATAAGCACCTGCGTGGATGGCGAAACCACTGTCGTTGATATCATAAAGACGGGCGCCCATATCGTCTATAAGGCGGAACTCCATTTGTTGCGCTTTCACTCCGGTAGCCATTGTGATTCCCAGTAAGAATAGATAGAATTTTTTCATAAAAGTAGATGTAAGTAATTAGTAAAATTTTGGTCTAAATAATGATTTGACTTTCGATATCAAAAATCATTATCAAATATTTTGCTTACTACAATTTTAGGTGTTAATAATTTGTATTCCTAGCATTTATCTTGCAGAATTCACGAATTCAGAAAGGATCAAATTATTAAATTACTCAAAGTCAGTATCTTAACTCAATTCGATGAATTCATCTTTTTCTCTCATCTGAATTGCAAACACTTAGTTTTAATAAATAAAAACGCTATTTTTGTATCATGCGCAGGCTATTTTTTTTGTGGATTTTGATCTTTTCCGGAGTCATAATGACTTCGGCACAAAGCAGCCCGGAGACATTACAGCTGCTGGACAAAGCTTACAAAAGTCTTTATGAGAATCCGGACAAGTCCTTTCAGATCCTGCAGAATATTGATGAAAACAAGGAGTCTCCCGTTATCCGACAAAGGCTTCAGATTATCCTGGCCAGAGCTTATAATTTGAAAGGTGACTATTCCAAATCTATAGAGCAGGCTTTGGACAAAAATCTGAATTCTGAAAGCCGCAAAGACAACAGCTACTTCTACGCAGACTTCGCATTGTCCCAGCAGTATCAAACGCTGAGACTCTACAGCCAATCTGCAAGAATCTCCCGCAATCTTGTTGAGAAATCCGGTACAATAAAAAAGCAGCAGTATCCGGAAAATCTACTGGCGCAGATCTATCAGCTGAATGCGTCCAATTTTTTAATTCAGAAAAAGTGGAAAGACGCCCAGAAAGATCTGATTGTGAGCAATTCTTACCTGAAGAATCCCGACGACTTTATCATCTCTGTCGAGAATATGATTTATCAGACTTTGATCTATATTTCCCAGAATCAAATTGATAAGGCTGAAAAAACTTGCCACGAAATTACCTTAAAACTCTCCAATACGCCGCAATACATCTTTCTACGTGCCTTCAATATGGATAATCTTGGCAGAATTTATTTCCTCAAAAAAGACTATCCGAAATCTGCACAAAATCTTAACCAGGCTTTGGAGTTGCTCCGGAACAGCAGTTTTGATCCTCTGAAAAACAAAATATACGAAGATCTTTCAAAAAATTATCTGGCTCTGAAAAATGAAGAACAGTACCAAAAATATTATGCGCTTTACAAGGCAGAAACGGACAGACTGGATCAAAATAAAAAAGATGCAATCCGCAATCTGATCCGCCTGAACGAGCAGTATGAGAACAAAAGAATGGAGGCTGCAGATCGTAATTTCAAGCAATCTCTCCTTATCATTTCCGGGATCTGTGCTGCTGTTTTGCTAATTGTCATTTTATTAAGTTTTTCTGAACACAGAAAGGGAAAATCTATCCAAAAGCAGATCAGTTTTTACAAGCAGCAACAGACTTATGTTCAAAAATTTGAGACCCAACACACGGAAAAAACTGAGAAAAAAGAGACCGAAAGCTTAAAAAAACCACTTTTAATCTCCAAAGAAAAAGAAAACGATATTCTCACCAGGCTGGAGGAATTTGAAAAATCTGAAAAATTTCTAAACCGCGAAATGTCTCTCGCCGTACTCGCGGGCCAGATGGAAACGAACACCAAATATCTGTCTGAGATTATTAATAAATACAAGGAAAAAAACTACAACAACTACATCAATGAACTGAGGATCAACTACATCGCCTACCTCCTGAAGACCGATCCTTCCTACCTCAATTACAAAGTCAGCTATCTGGCAGAGAAAGCAGGATTTTCCTCTCACAGTGCCTTTACCACGGTTTTTAAAGCGGTGACGGGTATTTCGCCCAACACCTACATCCAGCAACTGACAAAGAAATGAAACGCCTGATTTTCATATTAACCCTGTTTTCTTTTACTGGATTTTTCAAATCGCAGTATAATGAAGTACTTTATAAAAAGGCACTGTCGGATGTTTATCAAAATCCGGACAACGCCTTGAAATCTGCGCAGGAAATGCTGAAAAAGGAAAAAGATCCGGATCATCTTATCAAGCTCTACAAATTGATCTCGCACGCTTACATCTCCAAACGTGACTTCGATAAATCTCTGGATTGGGTTCTGAAAATGCAGGAATTAAGCAAAACCATCACGGATCCCGAACAGAAAATCCGAATTATGAATGCCGTTGCCATCCAATACCAACAGATGGGACTTTACAGTAAAACATTCGAAATCCTGGATGACACGTTCAAAATCTGCAGTCAGCTGCCGGACAACAAATTCAAGCAATATTATCTGGGTCTCAATTATGCAATCCGCGGTCTGGTTTATAAAAATCAGAACAACAATGAGCTGGCGCTGGAAAAGCTCAGCCTTGGCCTCCAGTATCTCACCAAAGTCGGCAATTATGAAAATGCAGTGGCCAACAGCAGCGTTTTTCTCTACAACATCGGCTACTGCTACTTTTATCTGAACAGATATGCCGAGGCGGAACGCTATTTTCAGAGATCCGCAGCCGTTGCAAAATCTGTAGACGCCGAGAGCCTGGAGGCATTTGCCTACAAAGGACTATCGGAAAACTACACAGTTCTCGGAAAACATAATTTGGCCATACAGCTTTTGCAAAAAGCGGTCAATCTGTCCAAAAAAGTGGGCGACCTGGTTTTGAGCGAAGGTATTTTTAAGGGTTTTGCTGACAATTATCTCGCACTTCAGGATTGGAACAATTATGAAGTGTACAACAAATTATATATCGAAGCCAAATTTGCAAGAGAACAAAGCGAGCTGGCTTCCCTCAATAAAAGCATCGATATACTTAATAAAGATAATAATGGAAAAATAGAAGCAGAGAAAAATAAATTGAGAATTGCGTCAGCGCTGATTATCGCTGTTTCCATCATTCTTTTTATTGGGTTCCTGCTTAGATTTATCAGATACAGAAAACACAACAAAGCAGCCGCAAAAGAGCTCAACAGGATAAATAAAATCACCAGCTAAAAATGAAAAATATTTTTGAACACGACGGATCCACTCATTTTATCAAGAGAATCAATGCCCTTACCGAAGATTCTTTCCCAAAATGGGGATTGATGTCTGTAGACAAGATGCTAGCCCACTGCAACGTCACTTACGAGTTAATCTACGAATCAGAAAAACATAAAAAACCCAACTTTCTTGCAAAGTGGATTATGAAAAGTTTTGTAAAGCGAATAGTGGTCAACGAAACACCGTACAAGCACAATACACAGACTGCTGCGATGTTTGTGATCTCGGACGACAAGATCTTTGAAGAAGAAAGGAAACGCATCATCGGATTTATCCAAAAAACACAGCAGCTGGGAGCCGGCGCTTTTGAAGGCAAAGAAAGCTTCAACTTTGGCAGACTCACAGCCCGCGAATGGAACAATATGATGGCCAAACACCTGGATCACCATTTGACACAATTTGGCGTCTGATTATTTTTTGGGCAGCTTTTCCGTCTTCCACTCCCGCTATTTTTTGCCAGAAACTATCCCGACCGAAAAAATGAGCTCCGTTCAAGCCGGGCTGCGGCGATGGCATTTCTGTTCAGGTAAGTATGTAGTTCGAGAAAAACTATCCTTTGATTACTTCTAATTTTTAGCTTTCATTATTAGATGCTCAGAATACTGATATAGAATCAGTTAACAATATAGATCAGTTTACTGAAGCAGGAAAACAAAGTTTGATTTGGAGAATTCAGCATCAGCAAAATACAACAAAAAATGACCAAAATTTGAAGGCAATGGATCCAGCTGCAACAAAATCCTGGAAATTCATTTTTATTTAATATAAAATCAATACCAAAATGAAATTATTTGAACCAATCAAATTCAGAAATATAGAACTGAAAAACCGAGTCGTCATGTCGCCAATGTGTATGTATTCCGCAGAAGACGGTATGGCAAACGAGTTCCATTACGTCCACTACGGCAGCCGTGCACAAGGCGGAGTCGGACTGATCATCACCGAAGCAACGGCAGTAGAACCACGCGGAAGAATCACCAACAAATGCCTTGGCATCTGGAATGATGAGCAGGCGCTGGCCTTGAAAAAAATAGTCGATTTTGTGCATCATAATTCAGAAAGCAAAATCGGAATCCAGCTGGCACACGCCGGCAGAAAAGGATCAACCTGGGAAAACCGACAAATCAGCATTGAGGAAGGCTGGGAAACTATTGCGCCAAGTCCAATTCCTTTCCACCATTCAGAAAGAATTCCGCACGTGCTGACCGTGGAGGAAATCAAAGAGTTGGTAGAAGATTTCCGAAAAGCTGCGAAACGCTCTGCAGAAGCAGGTTTTGATGTCATCGAAATCCACGCTGCACACGGCTACCTCATCCATCAGTTTCTTTCGCCACTTTCCAATACCAGAACAGATGACTATGGCGGAACTGCTGAAAACAGAGCGAGATTCTTAATGGAAATTGTAGAAGCTGTCAATTCTCAGATTACAGCAAACATTGCATTGTTTGTAAGAATTTCAGGAACTGAATATGCAGAAAATGGATGGGATATTAGTGACAGCGTAGAACTATCCAAAGTTTTAAAAACTAAAAATGTAGATTTGATAGATGTTTCCAGCGGCGGCAACATTAGCGGCGCGGTCATTCCGTTAAAACCCGGCTACCAGGTTCCGCTAGCAGAAGAAGTGAGAAAAAATGCTGACATCAGAACCGGCGCAGTCGGATTGATTACTTCTGCAGCGCACGCTGAGGAGATTCTGGAAAACGGTCAGGGTGATTTGATTTTCATTGCCCGAGAGATTCTGCGCAATCCTTATTTTGCAGTTCAGGCAGCGTGGGAAAATGATGCGGAGAATTTCTATCCGCACCAGTATCTGAGAGCAAAACCGACGAAGTAATGATTATTGCGCAAATCTTACATTCTTTCCTCTTTATATTTGTGAGCTACATTTTATACTTGAAATATAATAATGGAAGCGCAAAACCAATTGATGTTTATTTAATTGTAATTTTGAGTTTGTTGCTTCTAATCTATAACTCTTTTTTTAACGGATTATCGAACAAGCTATTTTTCGTCTTGCTGATATTTTCTTTTTCAATTTTATAATTCAGTTTATGAGAAACCTCGTGAACGTGTTTGAAACCAACAAAGAATTGGAGAGACGAAAACAATTAAAAGAAAACGTTATATATATTCAAGATTTCGTATTCAAAAAATTATTTATCGTACTAATATGTATTTATCAATTATTGCTCATATGGATTCCCGGAATTTTTGAAAAAATGACAGCAAATCAATAAACAAAAAAGCCGTTCCCCGGAAAGGAACGGCTTATAACGAAAATTAGCTCTTCATTTAGAACTGCTAATATACAAATATTTTAATACTAATCATAAATTATATTTAATTATAATAATTTATTATAACAAATTTGACATCAATAAGTAAATTTCCTTACAGCCTCCAAAGTCTTGTCAATTTCTGAATCACCAATTGCTGCTGAAATAAACCAGGTTTCATAACCACTTGGCGGAAGATAAATCCCCTGTTCCAAAAGCTGGTGGAAGAAATTGTTGAACAGCCCAATCCCGGACTCATTTGCTTCCTTAAAATTACTGACAGATGCTGCATCAAAAAAGACAGACATCATACTTCCCTTTCGGTTGATTCTGTGTTTGATCCCTTTCTCGTTCAGAATTTTTCCAATCTCAAAATCCAGGGTTTCCGTGGTTTTTGCCAGTTTGTTATAGAATTCCGGATCAGATTTTATGAGCTGCAAAGTTTTAAGTCCCGCCCGCATTGCTAAAGGATTTCCACTCAAAGTCCCCGCTTGGTATACGTTTCCTCTTGGCGAGAGGTAATTCATAATTTCGTTGCGTCCTGCAAAAGCACCCACCGGCAATCCGCCGCCAATCACTTTTCCGAAAGTTACCAGATCGGCTTTTACATTCAGAAGTTCCTGTGCGCCGCCAAATGCCAGTCGGAAACCAGTCATCACCTCATCAAAAATCAGTAATGCACCATTCTCGTCACAGATTTTTCTAAGGTTTTGAAGGAAATTATTTTCAGGCAAAACACAACCCATATTTCCCGCCACAGGTTCCACGATAATTGCGGCAATCTGCTCAGGATTACTTCTGAAAAGTTCTTCAACCTGCTCAAAATTGTTGTATTCGGCAAGCAATGTATCTTTCGCCGTACCTTGCGTTACACCCGGAGAATTTGGACTTCCGAATGTAGCCATTCCACTTCCCGCCTGGATCAGAAAAGAATCCGAATGTCCGTGGTAGCAGCCTTCAAACTTGATAATTTTCTCTCTATTCGTATAACCTCTTGCCAGACGGATCGCGCTCATACAAGCTTCAGTTCCCGAAGAGACCATTCTGATCTGGTCTATATTCGGGACGTTTTCTACAATATATTTGGCAATTTCTGTTTCCAGTTCCGTAGGTGCTCCGAATGAAAATCCTTTCTCAGCCTGGATTTTCAAAGCTTCCAAAACTTCTGGATGTGTGTGTCCCAAAATGGCTGGCCCCCAGGAATTGATATAATCGATATAGTTTCTGTCATCTTCGTCTGTCAGGTACGCACCTTTCGCAGACTTCATAAACAATGGAACGCCGCCCACAGATTTAAAGGCACGGACCGGCGAATTTACGCCGCCCGGAATATACTTGTACGCTTCTTCAAAAAGCGATGAACTTCTTTGGTATAACATTTTTTGTTTTTGTATTTGGTATTTAGTGTTTTGTATTTGGATAATCTAAAAACAAAACACCATAAACTATAAACTAATTATCCTCTCGGCTTTTTACTTTGCAAGTAAATCAATTGTCCTACTCTTGGCTGCTCGCCCTGATTCATCCTGTTTTTGCTGTAAAGTTTTTTCTCTTTGATGGCAAATTTCTGAGCAATATCGTGCATGGTTTCACCCGTTCCGGCTTTGTAAGTCGCTTTGTTTCCGGACGAGTTTTTACCTTCGAGGAAGATGATATCATTTTTCGCCAGCTTAGAATTTTCCAGTTCGTTGTATTTCATCAGGCGTTTTTCACTGATTCCGAATTTCTTAGCAATCTCCGAAACATCGGCATCTACCGGCATCACGAAGAATTTCAAACCGTCGTTCGGATGGTTCTTAACAAGGATATTTTTAAGAAGCGCGGCTTTGGTTTTAGCATCGATGATTTCAGAAATCTGACTCTGCTGCTTAGCATAAGAACCCTGAGAGTAATCCACTTTCACCGTTGGCGGCGTCACGCGGTCGTTCTGCTTTTCCTGGCTCAGCTGCGCCATAAAAACGGCGTCATTATTCAGCGCAGGATACAGTTTCAGGATTGCAAAGTAGACATCATCTTTGCTCGTCTGATCAAATTCATAAAGTTTGTAACGTTCTATTTTATCAATCAGAATATTGGCATATCTAGGATTGGTCGCGTAGCCCGCTTTTTTCAGGCCGTGCGCCCAGGCTCTGTAATCTTTGGGATCCAGTTTGAAAAGGCCAACATAATATTTCCTGGTCGCCAGGAAAACCGAGTGGTCTTCGTAAGACTGTTTCGGATCGTCGTAAACGCGGAAACACTCATTGGGAGCATCATCCGTATGGCTCATTGTCTTCCCCGTCCAGTCCTCTTTGCATTTGATTCCGAAGTGGTTTTTCCCCTGTTGCGCCAGCCGGCTCTGTCCGCCGCCGGTCTCCAGAAGTCCCTGCGCCAGAGTGATGCTCGCCGGAATCTTGTATTTCTCCATTTCTTCCACCGCGTACGGCGCAAATTTTTGGATGTATTGGTCTTCCGTTTTCCAGGTTTGCGCTTTTACCACGCCCAAAACACTCACAAAACCAATCACTAATAACTTTCTCATATTTATCTTTTACAAATACATTTACTTTTTCAGAAGCTTAATCCCGCTTGCAGTTTATCCTGAGCTTGTCGAAGGGCAATATCTTTTTTGTCTTCGAGGTTTTGTTATCAATATAACTTTTGCAGAATGACAAAAAAGGATGCCGCTGCAATCGGGGCTATGGTTTCTACTTTTTGTCAACATTTCCATATCAAACAGGTTTTTGTCATTCCGGAGAAATCCCAACATAGTCGGCTCGACAAATTCAATCTCACAATTTAGATTCCTACGGAATGACAATATCATGGATGTCCAAAAATCAGATCTCTCCCTTTATTTTTCAAAAACAGATTGGCGCCTTTGATACCCTGTAATCCGCCGGTGTGAAATACCAGTATCCTCGCACCTTTTGGGAAAAATCCTTTTTCCGCCAATTCAAAAATGGTCTGCATCAGCTTCCCTGTGTAAATCGGATCCAGCGAAATCTGATATTCCCGATAGAACCAGTTTATAAAACGGACATTCGCATCCGTTATTTTGCCATAGCGGCTTTCATCCGCATTTACCAGCTCAAAATTATTCTTTCCGCTCCATTGAGCAATTGTTTTTTCCAGAGAATCATCTCTTACAACCTTGATTCCCAATACCTTTTGACAGCTTTCCGCAAACCGTGAAATCCCGGCAATTGTGCCGCCGGTTCCAACTGCGGTGCAAAGATAATCAAAATCTTTGGTGTCGTTTCCCAGCATATAGCGGATGCCTTCTACCGCCGAATCATTGCTACCACCTTCCGGAATTATCAAGGCATTTGGATAGTGATTTGAAAATTTTTCCGTGAGTTTTTCTTTCTCTTGATAATCTTCGCGTGAAACAAAATGGAATTCCATTCCGTTTTGCGCAGCTTGGGAAAGTGTCGGATTTTCCTGCCAGTTATCTTCGAGTTCGTTTCCACGGATGATTCCGATGGTTTTGATTCCAAACACTTTTCCGAAAGCGGAAACCGATGCAATGTGATTGGAAAATGCACCGCCGAAAGTAATTAAGAGCGGATTATGGGGTTTAGATTCAAGATATTGATTGACGTTGAAGAAAAGTTTCCAGAATTTGTTTCCGGAAATTGTGGGATGGATAAGGTCTTCTCTTTTGATAAAAATCCGGACGTCAAAATTGGTTTTCAATTCTGTGATGGGGATTTTATGTTCCGGCATTTGAAGCATCTTCAAAAGTAATAAAATTAAAACGTATTATATGTCATTCCTGAGGAATCTTGATGGTTTAGATTCCTGCGGAAGGACGAAGTATTTGTTATATTTTCTCTAAAATTTTTATGAAAAAATTCTAAATTATGAGAGAAGCCATAATTGAATGACAAAGCCCATAGCCCCGATTGAAGTGGAAATCCTTTTTTCTGTGTACTCCCGAGAATTAATCAGGACTAAACCTGATGAAAAAAAAGATTGCAGCGGAAAGCGGGAAACAGCTCCTGATAAAAATACTAAATAAGTGTTGGATCTCAGCAATGAGCATAAAAAAAATCCACCGAAAATGGTGGATTTTGTCTGATATAATTGTTCAGAATTATTTTGTTCTCGCGATGATTTTTTTGACTGCTTTGACGACAGCTTCTGCATCGATTTCGTACTTTTTCATCAGCTGTGCAGGCGTTCCGGATTCCCCGAAAGTGTCGTTCACGGCTACGAATTCCTGCGGTGTAGGTCTTCTTCTCGCCAAAACGCCAGCGATAGATTCTCCCAATCCGCCGAGGAAGTTGTGCTCTTCTGCGGAAACCAATTTTCCTGTTTTTTCTACAGACTTAAGAATAATCTCTTCGTCCAACGGCTTGATTGTGTGGATATTGATGATTTCGCAAGAAATTCCTTCTTTTTCCAGCTCCTCCGCTGCCAGCAAAGATTCCCAAACCAAATGGCCGGTTGCTACGATGGTAACATCTGTCCCTTCCTGCAAAAGAATTCCTTTTCCGATCTCGAAAGGCATATCTTCCGGAATGAAAACGGGAACGACAGGACGTCCGAATCTGAGATAAACAGGGCCTTCGTGCGCTGCTGCGGCTAAAGTTGCGGCTTTGGTCTGGTTGTAATCGCAAGGGTTGATGACGGTCATACCGGGAAGCATTTTCATCATTCCGATGTCTTCCAAAACCTGATGAGTTGCGCCATCTTCGCCCAAAGTAACGCCGGCGTGAGAAGCAGCGATTTTCACATTTTTATTGGAATAAGCGATCGACTGACGGATCTGATCATAAACTCTGGACGTTGCAAAATTGGCGAAAGTACCGGCAAAAGGAATCTTCCCGTTGATCGTAAGACCTGCTGCCAAGCCCATCATATTGGCCTCCGCAATTCCTGTCTGGAAGAATCTTTCCGGTGCTTTTTCTATGAATTTCTCCATCTTTAGAGAGCCTATCAAATCTGCGCAAAGTGCGACCACATTCGGGTTGGTATCAGCTAATTCTGCCAAACCGGCTCCGAAGCCTGAGCGTGTATCTTTTTTTTCTGTGTATGTGTATTTCATTTTTATTTAATTGATGGTTGATATATTACAACTGATAAATGATAGTTGATAAATGATTTTCTGCGATCTTTTAAATTAAGAAGGAACAAGAGGTCATTCATCATTAATAATTTATCATTGATAATTAATAGTCAGCTGGTGCTTCAAGATATAGTTGTTTGAAGGCTGTGTCCAACTGCTCATCATTTGGCGCTTTTCCGTGCCAGGAGTGGCTTCCCATCATATAATCTATGCCGCTTCCCATCTCTGTATGAAGTAGGATTGCGACTGGTTTTCCGTTTCCGGTTTCGGATTTGGCTTTATTAAGGATTCCAATGACAGCTTCCAGATCGTTGCCATTTTTCTCTTCCAAAACCAACCATCCGAAGGCTTCTAGCTTCCCTCTAAGGTCACCAAGGGAAAGTACATCGTCTGTATCACCGTCAATCTGTCTTCTGTTGTAATCCACCGTTGCGATGATATTATCTACTTTTTTGGCTGCGCCGTACATGAGAGCTTCCCAATTTTGACCTTCCTGCAGCTCGCCATCACCGTGAAGTGTGTAAACCAAAGAGTGGTCTCCGTTTAACTTTTTGCCCTGTGCTGCGCCTAAAGCGACGGATAGCCCCTGACCTAATGAACCGGATGCTACTCTGACTCCCGGCAGACCTTCGTGGGTCGTCGGGTGGCCCTGCAATCTGGAATTCAGTTTTCTGAAAGTTGCTAATTCTGCGACCGGAAAGAATCCGAATCTTGCCAAAGTACTGTAAAACACAGGCGAAATATGACCATTGGAAAGGAAGAATAAATCCTCATCCTGACCTTCCATCGTGAAAGGTAATTTGTAGTTCAAAACATTCCCATAAAGTGCTACGAAATATTCTGTGCAGCCAAGAGATCCTCCCGGATGACCGCTGTTGACAGCGTGAACCATTCTAAGAATGTCTCTTCTGATCTGCGTTGAAAGGCTTTTCAACTCTTCAATAGATTTACTCATTATTTTAGATTTACTTTGGTTGCGAAATTACAATTTTTAAATGAGTTGAGAAAAGCCGTCCCAATAAAAAAGACTGCCGAAAGACAGTCTTTATGTTCTGATTATTTTGAAAAATAAATGGCCAAATGTGAAGTCAGCTCAAACCAGCAGAATTTTATTAATTTTATTAATCAGAATCAAATCTTGTTTTCTGACTTGGAAGCTAATCTCCACAGCAAAAAACTCCGATGATAACACCGGAGTTTTGTATATTTTTTGTTAGTAACAGACTAGTTAAGATAAAAATTATAGCCTACTATCACTGCACCTACAGATTCTTTGCCCGGTACAGGACGGTCGTTGTAATAGCCTCTGTCATATTTACCGGAGATACTTTGGTAACCTACGTACAATTCGCCTGTTGGCATGTTGTACATAAATTTCGGAAGTGCATAAAGACCACCATTCACATACTCATTAGTAGAGATTGCATAACCAAGGTCTAAACCTACAGCAATGGGAGCACCACTGAAAGAATATTTTCCTGATACTGCTACCGGTATAAATCCGAAATCATCACCTTTGATACTTCCACCTGGGTAGTCGTAGCTTTTACCGATGAAATGCGAATATCCCGTTGCAACTCCTAAGTCAAAGCTTTTTGCGATATTCCATCTGTATGCGGCATCTAAACCTAAAGTAAATGGAGAGTTACCAGTTGTAGGTGCACCAATGTGCGCTCCTAACTTGAAACCTTCCTGCGCCTGGGTAAACCCAAAAACTGCAATAGCTGCAGCTACTAAAATCTTTTTCATAGTTTAAAATTTTATTCAGACAGTACTTACCAATTTCTGTACCAAACAAAATCTATCTCTTTTCTATGCTGTTATAAGCCATAATAATTTTCTTCACAACAGGGTGTCTTACCACATCTTCTTCCGTCAAATGCACAAAACCGATTTCTTCCACGTCTTTGAGAATTGTCATAGATTCTTTGAGGCCCGACTGTTGATTTTTTGGCAAATCTATCTGGCTGGGATCTCCTGTGATGATAAATTTGGCGTTCATTCCCATTCTCGTGAGGAACATTTTCATCTGAGAATGTGTTGTATTCTGAGCTTCGTCCAGAATTACAAAAGCTTCGTCCAGTGTTCTTCCTCTCATAAAAGCCAGTGGTGCTACTTCTATAATTCTTTTTTCCATGTAACCTTCCAGTTTTTCGTGAGGAATCATATCCCGCAAAGCGTCATATAAAGGCTGCATATACGGATCCAGTTTTTCCTTGAGATCCCCGGGCAAGAAACCGAGACTTTCTCCGGCTTCTACAGCTGGTCTGGTTAAAATGATTCTCTTGACTTCCTTATCACGGAGTGCTCTGACGGCGAGTGCGACGCTGGTATAGGTTTTCCCCGTTCCCGCAGGACCTATGGCGAAAACCATATCTTTTTTCTCAGACACTTTCACCAGCTTTTTGAGGTTGGTCGTTTTAGCCTTAATCACTTTTCCGTTGACGCCTTTTACAATGATATCCTGGTCAAAGATCAGTTGTTTCTCGGCATCATCTTTTAGCTTGAGTAGCGACTCCAGCTGTTTTATTTCTAAGGAATTGTGTTTGGAAATATAATCGGAGACATCATCGAGTTTCTTTTTCAGAAGATCCAGAGTTTCTCTGTTTCCCATTGCAAATACGACGTTATCTCTGCCGGTAATTTTAAGTGTAGGAAAGCTGGATTTTATCAGATTGAAATTTTGATTCTGAACACCATAAAACGTTTTGGTGTTTATGCCTTCAAGTTCATAATTGATTTCGAACATAAATAATATTAGTAGTTAGTATAACAAATATATGAATAGATTTGACATGTTATGACCCTTTAAAAATTGAATTATATTAAATTTGCAATAAATAAAAGAATTATGTCAGTCATCACTCTCTCTTCAGATTACGGACTTGTAGACCATCGCGTCGCAAGTATGAAAGGTAAAATATTAAGCTGGAGCGAGGACGTAAAGGTGGTTGACATCACCCATAACATCACACCCTACAACCTGTTGCAGACCGCTTACATCGTGCGCAATGCTTACAATTTTTTCCCGGAAGGCAGCATCCACATCATTGCTGTTGACAGTTTCTACCATAAATCCAGGAAGAATATCATCACCAAAATTAATGGTCACTATTTCATTTCTGCCGACAATGGCATTACCAATCTGATGTTTTTCGACATCAAACCTGAAGCCATTTATGAAATTACGCTCAATAACCGTTTTGACGACAAAGTGATCTTTCCTGCAACGGAGATCTTTGTTCCCGCAGCGATGCATCTTTACAAAGGTGGTTTACCGGAAGTTATAGGCAGGAAAATCAAAACCATAAAAGACGTCTCTTTTCCTCGAGCCATCTATAATGAAGCTGAAAAAATGATCATCGGCGAAGTGATGTACATTGATAATTTCGGAAATGTAGTGTCTAATATTGGGAGAAAATTCTTTGAAAAACACGCTTCTGTGTCAGAGAACTTTACAGTTAAATTCAGGAATATTGTGTTGTCAAAAATATATGATCAATATACTGATGTTGTGACAGACTGGGAGAGAGAACAGGAATTCCACGGGAAATCTTCTGTGATCTTCAATGATTCCGACCTTTTGGAAATTGCCATTTACAAAGGTAATGTTTCCAACGGTGCCTCTTCTCTTTTCGGGATGAGTACCGGTGAAAAAATCTATGTAGAATTTGATTAAAAAAAAGATCCGGCTACAAACCGGATCTTTAATTGTTTATATAAAACTGATTATTGTTTTATCAGATTCTTGCTGAAAGTGTCATTCGCCGTTTTTACTTTCACGATATAATTTCCTGTTTTAAGTCTGGAAACGTTGAAGGTATTTTTAGACAGACTCTCTGTATCGTACTGTTTTACAAGCTTCCCGGAAAGATCATAGATCTCAACCGAACCGATTTTCGAAACGCCTTTCAAAGTAAATTGATTTTTCGCAGGGTTTGGAGATAATGCAACGTCTTTAGAATTCACCACATCATCTACGGCCAGTACCGTACAGCTGAAGTTGGCTTTGAAGCCGGCATTGGTTCCGGAATTATCAGATCTGAAAGTGATCGTAATCGCTCCAGAATCGTGCGTAGACTCATATGAAGCAGGAATCGTGGTTCCTGTCAGCTTGGCTGCTCCGGAGAATACAGGAGAGTTTGCAAGTCCATTTCTGATGGTGATGTAATCTGTACCATTTTCCAAATCAAATGCCGTAAAATTGATCTTTAATTTTTGATTCGGAGAATCGGGATAGAATGTTTTTGTCCAGTTTTCGTCATTAGAATAGGTATTATTTTCTCCGCCTGAATCTGTTATATTTTTTCCACACCATGAGCCATCGGTAATGAATAACTGAGAAAGCTGATAAGTTGCGGCACACTCAGTTCCTACTTCTAACTTGTAAAAAGAGTTGGAATCCAGGCCTGTAAAATTTAAAACCTTATTAGCAGTAGAACCTGAGTAAACTACGGAGCCGTCTGTGGTTTTTACCAATCTGTATTTCCAAGAAGAAGCAGTATTATCGACTATCGTTCCAGTCGCAGTATTTGAAGTCAATCCTGTTACAGTCAGTCCTGTCACAGTTATATTGCAGGAGTTGATGCAATCTGACCCAAGACAAGGCTTAGAATCAATGGTCTGTCTTATAAGATCGCCTGGCTGCTGCCCAAAACCGTTTGCAAAACTGATCCCGACAGATCCAACTAAATGACAATAACTCATTATAGTTCCTTTCGTAGTGGTAGGCAAAGGACCGTCACAGCCTTCATCATTACCTGAGGCTGGCCCGCAACCGTCAATTGCTGTATTGTTGCCATTCCATGCACATGCGTGGGTGTGCGGAGAGCCAAGATTGTGACCTAGTTCGTGAGTCATCGCTTCAATATTCCATGAGTAAGTGGGCACTGCAATATTCTGATTATTGACGCCACAGTACGAATATTTATAAATTCCACATAATGCATTGACATACGCTACGCTGGTAGTAGCTGGATTTCTGATGAGTTGCGCCAAATCTCCGTTGAAAGTAGTTCTTGTGGTCCGGAATTGATTAAGTATTGCTCCCGGCTGACCGGAATAAGGATCTACCGTAGTCCAGACAAACGTAGAACTTAGAGCAATGTTTACACTCTCATTATCGTACAGCGTTTTTATATTGTTGAACAACGCCGTCAGCCAATTGGTAGCAGAAGTCACGTTGGATCCGTTCTGGGTGTACGGTCCATATCCGATTTCAAAATAAATCCTGACACAGCTGGCTGTTAGTTTGGATTGTTTTTTATTGGGGTCAAACGTAATTTTCTTTCCTGCGTTCTCAGGAAGTTCCTCGGCACCGCAAGTGAAGGGATTTTTTTCTTTTAATTTCTGATCATTATAGGAAACGAAATCAGAAGAGTTTTTTGTTTTTCCGAGTACAACATTTCCTATATTAAGAGATGACGCAACGCCCACCACATCATTATCAAAGAAACTAAATGCAACGACGGAGCTATTATCTCCTTTTACAATACCCTGATAATAGACACCAGGTGTATACGCTTTTACTCCCTTATCTGTATCTACCTGAAAATCTGGAGTTAGAATATTATTCCTCACCAATTCAACAGTCAATTCTCTGCCTTCAAATGGGAATGTAAGTTCCATAGCCTCAGGCTTTTGAGTTATAATCGTCTGTAATTCCTGAGTTTTCAGCTGCATCACCGTCACGTCTGATGCTTCACTTTGATAAATTCGGGCATTTTTTGAAGCCACATCTTTTGTGAAGGGGCTAAATTTGACAAAACTTCTGTTTTTAGATTTCTGATCCGCTATTTTCTGAGCGACTGGCTTCAAATCCTGGGAAAATCCAAAACAAAAGATCCCAGCCGAAAAAAGCAGTGGTAAAATTTTCTTCATAATCATATCATTAAATATATAATACAAAAAAAGCGTTTTTTTTCCATATCAGACGCAATATATCACACTTTAACATTTAAATGATATTTAATTTTTTTCGCCTGAAATGAATCATCATCAAGTATTTAGAAATAATTTACTTTCATAAATAAAAAAAGCTGATTATTATAGCAAATAAATAACCACAGGAATATTTTGACTCTAGTATTATCATTATATAATTTTTATTGATTAACTAAAACCATAATTATTTTCCTGCAGGCATTTTAATGAATATTATGTAATTTCCTTCTATTCAGAAGAATAGAGCTTTATACGGTAAATCAATAATATACACCAAAAAAACATCAACCGACAGTGTGCTTCTACTTCTGCCAATAAAAAGTATCTTTGCAAAAAAATTCCCCGATGCTGTATACGGTTGTCAAAGCGATTCACATTATTTTTATGGTCAGTTATTTTGCCGGAATTTTCTATTTGGTAAGGCTTTTTGTATATTATAAGGATACAGACGAATTTGATGAAGTGAAACAGCAGATTCTCCGCAATCAATATACTTTTATGGCCGTAAGACTATGGAATATTATAACAGTTCCTGCAGGTGTTCTGATGCTGCTTTCGGGGCTTACAATGATTTTCCTGAACTCCGGACTGATGAAAATGCCTTGGTTTCACCTGAAACTGACATTCCTCATCGGCTTGGGAATCTATCACTTCTGGTGCTGGAAAAAGGTGAAAGAACTGAAAACCCTGAACGGCCGGATCTTAGCAACCAGCAATATCAAACTGAGACAGTTCAACGAGATTGCGACCTTCATTTTATTTGCCGTCGTCTTTACCGTAATTCTCAAATATTACGTTATAGAATACTGGTGGCAGCTGCTTTTAGGATTTTTCGGAATCATCATTCTTATAAGTTCAATTGTAAAACTGGTGAATAGGAATAAGACTAAAGGTTCACAGAAAAAGAATCAAGAATAAAAACGGCGTCGAGAGCCTCAGCCTGACAAATCTTCTACCGCATTAATGTGAAAACATTGTCATCCTGAGACTCTCGAAGAACATAAAAAAAACAAAAACCATCAACTATAAACCATCAACTGACAACTAAAATATGACAGCAATATTCAAAAAAGAACTTTGGAATTTTTTCGGAAACTGGAGCGCGTGGCTTATTATTGCGGCTTTCAGCATCATTTCAGCACTATTCCTCTTCTTCTTCGAGAATGATTTTAATATTTTCGATATCGGAAGTGCTACAATACAGAGTTTTTTCGTGCTTTCGCCGTGGCTTTTTATGTTTATTATTCCGGCAATCAGTATGAGAACGTTGGCAGAGGAGCAGCAGTCCGGAACTTTATTCTGGCTTTTTTCCCAGCCTGTCAAAATCACTGAAATCGTTGGCGGGAAGTTCCTGTCTGTCTGGCTCGTCGGGATTCTGTGCCTTTTGCCATCGTTGGTTTATTACTATACCGTTTACGTTTTAGGCGTTCCGGAAGGTAATATAGATGGCAGTATGACATTCGGAAGTTACATCGGCCTGATCATTTTGATTGCTGCATTTTCAGCGGTCGGAATTTTGGCATCTTCGCTGTCATCCAACCAGATTACAGCGTATCTGTTAGGCGTTTTCATCTGTTTCATTTCCTATTTCGGCATCGAGCAATTGGCGAGTTATAAGTTATTGGGAAATGCAGATTATATTTTGCAGAATATCGGCTTTTATCAGCATTTTTTGGCTTTTACACGCGGACAGATTGATACGAGAGACGTTTTCTATTTCCTGTTTGTCATATTTGTAGGATTGGGATTGGCGAGCTGGTCTGTCTGGAGAAAAAAATAAAATTAAGAGACAAAGCAAGGTGAGATTCAAGTTTTCCGGGATGTTGAAACTATAGCCCGACTTGAGTGGAAATCTTTTTTGTAGCTTAAAAAGCAAAGGCCAAAAGATAGACTTCATCCAACTACTGCATTAGGTTTGTGCACAGAAAGTCGGAAAAGCGGTCCAAATTAAAAAATATAAAAAATTCATTATCATTAAGATGAATAAAAAAAATAAGATCACAATTATCATAATAGCCGTTCTACTCATCATCGGGATGAGCGGATTGGTTTACAAACGTTTTGACCTCACGGCGGAAAAACGGTACACACTTTCGGATTCTACCATTAAAGTTCTGGAAAATGTAGATAAGCCAATGACGATAGAAGTCTATCTGGAAGGCGATTTCCCGGCTTCTTTCAAACAGCTTCAGAATGAAACCAAATTTATGCTGGACGAATTCCGAAAGATCAACCCAAAAATAGATTACAAATTCCGCGATCCTATTGCAGAAAAAATCCCACAGGACACACTGGCCGCGATGGGAATGCAACCCTCAATCCTTCCCGATATGAAGGAAGGGAAAATCTCCGAAATTGTAATGTTTCCGTATGCTGCCATCAAGTATAAGGGTTTTGGGACCTCGGTGCCGCTCATTATTCAGCAGTCCGGAATAGACGCTGCGACTCAGCTCAGCAAATCGATTGAAAATCTGGAATATAACTTTGCCTCCACCATCAAAGGAATGAGCGAAGAAAGAGCGAAGAATGTAGGATTTCTTATCAACCAGCAGGAATTGGGTCCGGATGAATTCCGGGGCTTTATGGATGTGGCAATGGAAAACTACAACGTGGGACCCGTAATCCCGGAAAACAAAACTGAACTTTCTCTCGCCGACGTTCCAAAACTGAAACAGATGGATGCTCTTGTGATAGCAAAACCACGAAAAGCTTTTACTGATAATGAGAAAGTAATCCTCGACCAATATATTATGAATGGCGGAAAAACGCTTTGGATGATAGATGCCGTCAATGCTGAAATGGACACGCTTTTCCAGGCCAAAAAAATAATGGCTTATCCGTTGGATCTCAATCTGACCGATTTTATGTTCAATTACGGACTTAGAATCAATCCGGCTTTGACCAAGGATATGAAAAAGTCGGCTTTGATAAGAATCGTTTCCGGTGAAGTGGCTGGAAATCCGCAGTACAGCAGTTTTCTGTGGCCATATTTTCCGCTGGGAATTGCTGAAACCAAGAATCCAATTACGAAAAACATCAATCCTGTAAAATTCGAATTTCCGACTTCCATTGATACTTTGGGAAGACCCAATATCAAAACAAAAGTACTTTTCGAATCCAGTGAAAGGACGATGAGCAAAACGGTTCCAAATTATGTAGCACTTTCAGAAATCGTGCGCGCAGACAGCATCGGAGAGATGGAACGCCCCTCTGCACCCAAGATTTTTGCTGTCGCACTGGAAGGGAAATTCACCTCCGCCTACTCTACCAGAAGCGAAAAAAACAGCTATCCCGGTTTCAAAGCCTCGAGTCCTGAAAATAAAATGCTGGTGATTGCCGATGGTGATATTGCGAGAAATCAAATCTGGAAAGGGAAACCGCTTCCTCTGGGTCAGGATCTTCTTACCAAAGAAAATTATGGCAATGCGCAGTTCCTCAGAAACGCTTTGGACTATCTTTTGGATGACAGCAATATGATGGAACTCCGCAACAGAACTATCGAAATCCGCCTGCTGGACAGGGAACGCGTGGATGCCGAGCGTTCTAAATGGCAATGGATCAATTTACTGTTTCCGCTGGGAATTTTGGGAATTTTGGGTGCCGGATTTTATTTTATCAGGAAGAAAAGATTTTCCTAGTGTAACAAATTGACTTACAAGTCGTTAAATGGTTCAATTGAAAACCCTAGCCCTAAAAGGGAGCTACTGATCACTTCTCGTCATTTAGCATTGGGACAATGGCGGAAATCGTTGATGTATTTTAATAAAATTATCGAATTTAATAATAATGAAAAACCTTTTTTTAGCTTTAATTTCCGGAGTTCTGCTCGCCATTTCCTGGCCGACTTATGGGATTCCGTTTTTCATATTTTTCGCTTTTGTTCCTTTATTAATGATGGAACACAATATAGAGAAGTTCAGTTCTATAAAAAAGAAAAGTCTGGTTGTTTTTGGTTTATCCTACCTCACCTTTGTCATTTGGAATGCCGTTACGACCGGTTGGCTTTACAATTCAAAACTTCCGGATGGCAGCAATTCGCTCCTTGCGGTTTTGTTTCCGGTGTTGACGAATGCCTTTTTTATGTCGATCATTTTCCACTTTTATCGACTTTACAAAAGAAGTCAGGGAACTTATTTCGGATTGGTATTTTTTGTGGTGATCTGGATGGCTTTTGAAAAGCTGCACCTGGTTTGGGAGTTCACCTGGCCTTGGCTGAATCTCGGAAATGTTTTCGCAGATTATCATCAATTCATCCAATGGTACGACACTTTGGGCTCTACAGGTGGCAGTTTCTGGATTTTGATTTGCAACGTTCTCGCATTTTATACAATAAGGATTTGGGAAGCGGCAAGAGTCAGAAAATCGTTAATTATGAATGCATCAATTCTCGCAGGTTTTATTGTACTGCCGATGCTGATTTCATTAATTAAATACTATAATTATTCGCCCAAATCTGTCGGAACACTGAATGTGACAATGCTGCAGCCGGCTTTGGATCCTTACCTGGAGAAATATCAAAAAGACAGCTTGACGATTGAGAGTGATCTGCTTTCTATTGCCGCAAACAATTCCAAATTCATTTATCCGTCTTCTCCTACGACAGAGACGGTAAAACCTGAAAACATCGACCTTTACCTTGCGCCGGAAACATCTCTTCCTGGGCCAGGGTCAATCAGTGAGAGAGGACTTCACAATAGTTTGCTCATTAATAATATAAAAGCGTTTCTGTCGCAACATCCAAAATCGGTTTTCGCAGGCGGAATTTCCAGCCATTACGTTTACAGTGAAAATGAGGAAAAGCCTGTTACAGCAAGTTATTTTGAAAGACAGGGCATTTGGGTGGATGAGTATAATTCGGCGATACAGGTACTCCCGAATGGTCAGCCGGAAGTCTATCACAAAGCAATGTTGGTTCCCGGTGTTGAGATTTTCCCTTACATCAATTTCTTCAAACCAATTTTAGGCGACGTGATGCTGAATTTGGGTGGTACAACACGTTCTCTCGGCATTTCTGAGGAACGAAAAGTGTTTTCCAATCCTTTCAACAAATCAGTGATTGCACCCATCATCTGCTACGAAAGTGTCTATGGCGAATATGTGACCGATTACGTACAAAAGGGCGCAAACCTTCTAACCATCGTCACCAACGATTCCTGGTGGGGATTTTCACAAGGTCATAAACAATTGTTGGCTTACGCAAAACTCCGCGCGATAGAAACCAGAAGAGAAATAGCAAGAGCGGCAAACAGCGGAACAAGCGCGCACATCAATTCCAGAGGCGATGTTGTGGATGATTTACCTTACGGCGCAAAAGGCGCTCTGATAGCGAAAGTGAATCTGATAGACCACGAAACCTTCTATACAAAAAGTGGCGATTTTCTTTCCCGACTTTCACTGTTCGTGATCGGGGCTTTGTTGCTTTTTATTCCGGGGAGAAAGTATTTGACGAGGAAGAAATAAGTTGGAGTGTTTTAGAGTCGGAGCTTTGAGTGTTTGAGAATTTTGTAAAGATTAAATTCTCAAACTCTAAAACTCTAGAACCCTCCAACTCAGAGATTCGGAAGATATCTTTCCTTAATAATATTCAAATGATGAATGTTGTGGCCAACCGTTAGTTTTCCAATAGTTTCTACTTTTATTTCATTACCGTTTACGATTCCGATTAATTGTAAAGCTTCTGCTGGAAGCGTTTTAAAGAATTTGATCGATGATTTTCTGGTCAGTTTATATTCCTTGATCAAACTTTTCAGAGTCCGGGTATCAGCATAAGAATTATTGGCCCAAGATTCTTCATCAAATCCAGAAACCAAAGATTGGTCTTTTCTGGAAAATCGCATTGTGCGATAAGCAAAGACTTTTTCTGTATCTATGAGATGTTGCAAAAGGTTTTTTAGTGTCCATTTTCCTTCTGCATAAGCAAAGTTGCCTTGCTCTTCGGAAAGTGATTCGTAAATTTCCAGGGTTTCTGCGCATACAGTTTTCATTTCCTCGATCCAATTTTCTGATGGAACAAGGTCGAGATAACGCTGGATGTATTTTTCGAAATCGGTCATGAGTTGGTGATTCAGTTAGATAGTTTTTTAGTAAATAGTTTTCAGACTGAGCTTTTTTAAGCCCTTTTTATTATGATGAAATCATTTATCAATAAATATTCATCATTATGATTCCACTTCCCACTCATAGAAATTGACGTCATCGTATTTTTTGAAACCTGTGCTTGGATACAATTGGTTTCCAATCATATTTTCCTTCCCTGTTTCCAGATACATTCCGCAGGAATCTGATGTTCTGCAAAGTTCTTTTGCAGCCTCAATGAGTGCTTTGGAATAACCATTCTCACGGAAATCCGGATTGATATATAAGTCGTTCAACAGCCAGTAACGTTTCATTCTCGTAGACGAAAACAAGGGATAAAGCTGTACAAATCCACCTAATTTCCCTTCCTCATCCACCACAAAAATTTCGGAATCTTTTTTTTCCAATCTTTCGGATAGGAATTGTTCTGCGCCGGGAATATCAGAAGGTTTGTAGTAGAACATTCTGTATTCGTCAAATAGTTGTGCTAATTGCGAAAGATCGTCAAATGTTGCCTTTCTAGTATTATTCTTCATTTTCATCTAAATTTTCATCGTCGTCCTGGTATTGCTCAAGGTAATAACTGAAGGTGAAATCTTCTTCCTCTTCTTCTATTTCCTCTAACATTGTTAATAAATCTTCAAAAGTTTCCAATTGGTCAACGCTCATATTGACAAACTCAATATGTAGAGGCAGTTCTACATATCCTTTAAGAGAGTCATTTAATGCATTTAGATTATCTCCAAAATAATCCGGTAATTCAACTTTTGATTTTAACTGTTCATAAAAATCCTCGTAGTCGCCAATGTTTGTAAAATCGATTATTATCTCTTTCATTTTATTTTTATTGATTATTTAATTAATATATCCTTCGAGAGCTTCAGTATAACTATCGGTCTGAGGCGAAGTTTATCCTGATCTTGACGGAGGGAAGCCTTCTCTATTAGAAATACTCTACTTCCGACTACTGCTTATCAAAACTTTTATAGTGATTCTTCGTCAGCCAAACTTTCCCATTTTTGGTAAAGACAATCCGGTCTGCGCCACGGTTTCCGCAATTGTAATTGACGTCGGCTTCGTAATATTGTTCGCCTTTCGGAAGTTGCTTTTCACGGTTGCTGAATTTGTCGCCACCAATTGCTTTTCCAGGCAAGACATCGCAAAGATTTCCCTTCGATGCAATCCAACCTTGATTCTTAGCTTCAGATTTTGTAATGTAATACTCAGGCAGCTTTTGATGGGCTTTCACAAAGGCAATGACAGTTTCTGCATCCGTCAATTCTTTAATATTAGTCTCAGATCCGCCATTATCGTAAGGTTTATCAACTGAATGCTCTTTATTTGAAGATGCATTATTTTCGGACGATTTTGTCTGGGAAGTTTCCTGATGGTGTTGATCTTTCTTCTCAATCCTGTAATTCGTGATGAGGTACATCATCAATATTCCTGCAAAAGCACCAACGAGGAAGAATAAAAGGGTTTTTATTTTTGGATTCATTGTGAAAAAATTCTAGGCTAAAATAATGAAAACCTCGATTTTTAAAGAATAAAAATCAAATAATAAAAATTATTTATCCTTATCCTAAATTTTCTATATTTGGCGACAAAGATAAAATATGGAAACTGCCATTATGGACAACCTAAAAATGATAGCCGAAACGGCAAAAGATTTCGCTGAAAAAAATATCCGCCCAAATATTATGGATTGGGACGAGAGCCAGACTTTCCCGAAAGAACTCTTCCACCAGTTGGGCGAATTAGGATTTATGGGAATCGTAATACCTGAAGAATACGGAGGTTCCGGCCTTGGATATCAGGAATATGTGACCATTCTGGATGAGATCTCGCAGGTAGATCCATCTATCGGGCTGTCATTAGCAGCTCATAACTCATTGTGCACCAATCATATTTATGAATTCGGGAACGAGGAACAAAGACAAAGATGGATTCCACAATTGGCTTCCGGAAAAGTGATTGGCGCCTGGGGACTTACGGAGCACAACACAGGTTCTGATTCCGGCGGAATGTCTACCACAGCAGTAAAAGATGGCGACGACTGGATCATCAGCGGTGCAAAAAACTTCATCACGCACGCTATTTCCGGTGATATTGCAGTTGTAATGACAAGAACTGGAGAAATTGGCGCCAAAAATAATTCTACAGCTTTTGTTTTGGAAAAAGGAATGGCTGGATTTTCATCTGGCAAAAAAGAAAATAAACTGGGAATGCGTGCCTCAGAAACTGCAGAACTCATTATGGACAGCGTCCGAGTTCCGGATGCCAACAGATTGGGCGAAGTGGGAAGCGGTTTCAAACAGGCGATGAAAATCCTTGATGGTGGCCGTATTTCTATTGCTGCATTGAGTTTAGGAATTGCAAGAGGCGCATACAAAGCCGCTCTTAAATATGCTCAGGAGAGACATCAGTTTGGAAAAGCCATCTCAGGCTTTCAGGCTGTCAACTTTATGCTGGCAGATATGGCGACAGAAATCGACGCTTCAGAATTGTTGATCAGAAGAGCATCGGACCTCAAAAATGCAAAACAGAAAATGACACGCGAAGGTGCAATGGCAAAGCTATTTGCTTCCGAAGCTTGCGTAAGAATTTCTAACAATGCGCTGCAGATTTTCGGCGGATATGGTTATACAAAAGATTTCCCGGCTGAGAAATTCTACAGGGATTCTAAATTGTGTACAATTGGCGAAGGAACTTCTGAAATCCAGAGATTGGTCATTGGAAGAGACATTACTTCTTAAGATTAAGCAATCTAAAAATTAAAACATTAAGCCCTTTCAAAAATTTATAACTTTGAAAGGGTTTTTAAATTATAGCCAATGAGTCCAGATATTATTTCTTACAATCAAAAAATTAGAATCGGACGACGAGAAAATCGCCACTGTTCTTTCCGGTGCAATTTGCAGACATCTTCCCGAAGCCGAGAACAAAATCTGGCATGCGCATCCGGTTTGGTTTATTGATGGAAATCCGATTGTGGGTTACAGCAAACAGAAAAAAGGAATTCGACTGATGTTTTGGAGCGGAAAATCTTTCGATGAAGAAAAACTTAATGTGGATGGCGAAAAATTCCAGGATGCTTCTGTTTTTTATAATGATCTGAATGAAATTGATGACGAGAATTTGAAACGCTGGCTGGAGAAATCGAAAGAAATCCAATGGGATTATAAAAATATTGTGAAACGCAAAGGGGTTTTGGAACGGTTGAAGTGAAGTGGAAAATTATAAAGAAATAGTATTACAACTAAAATCCAGTTTGTCATTCAGGAGAAATCTAAACGTACTTTTATCAATTATAGTCGAGATTCCTCCGGAATGACAAAATCCTGTTTATTAGTTAAAATTCTTTTGTGACTTTTGTGGTTAATAAAAAATAAATGCTGTCTTTAAGGATGGCATTTTTTATATTTGTTACAAGTTAAAATACAATATGATTCAAATTGAAAATCGAGAACTTTCAGAAAATCAAAGCGAAATTAAAATTTCATCAAAACCGCCTTATTTATTAGGTTTCTTAGGTTTTATTCCATTAGTGGGATTTTGTTGGAATTGCTCTTGTACTTTACGGATTGATTAAATATAAAAGTAAAAAACTAATCTTAATTGGTTTTTTATGTATGACTTTTACAATTTTAGCATATTCTGCACTTTTTTACATTGGTTTTGTTTCTGACTTCGGAAAAAAAGGTTGGAATGAACATTCACAAATGGAATTAACTACACTTGTAAAACACGTTGAGTTTTATAAAATTGAAAATGGTAAATATCCTGACAGCATACAACAACTTGAAACCAAAATGAATTTATTTTTTTAGCCGATCCAACACAAATGCAAAAACAAAAAGCAGGAAAAACCATATATTTTAATTATAAAAATCTGGGAAATAGATATTTACTGTTCTCATCAGGTAATGATGGCATTCCCAATACAAAAGATGACATTTATCCGAAAGTTAAAATAAATAAAAATATTGGTTGGGTTAAGAATCAATAATTATTTAGAAATCCCACTCAAAAAAACATTTTAATTTTATAAAATGCTGTCTTTAAGGATGGCATTTTTTATATTTGTTCAAATTTTAGAAATACCTATGGAAAAGATAGACAGCCTGAACCAAGTTGCCGAATTTCACAAAACCTTCAATGCGCCAATTCTAGACACACCACAAATCCCGTCAAAAGAGCGTGCTGCATTGAGAGTAAGCCTACTACAGGAGGAACTGGACGAACTCAAAAAAGCGATTGAAGACAACGATTTGGTAGAAGTTGCTGATGCACTTTGCGACCTTCAGTATGTTTTGAGCGGTGCAGTTTTGGAGTTTGGACTGGGCGAAAAATTCGTGGAATTATTCAATGAAGTTCAGCGTTCTAATATGTCTAAAGCTTGTGAAAACGAAGTTCAGGCACAGGAAACAGTAGAATTTTATAAAGACAAAGGCACGGATGCCTATTATGAGAAGTCCGGCGACAAATACAACGTTCACCGTGTTGCCGACAACAAAGTTCTGAAAAACAAATACTACTCTGCTGCCGATTTAGAAAAAATTATAAATGAAAATTAAAATTGTTAACTAATACAATTGGTTTCTGATTGCTTTGCTTAGTTTTACGACTTTGCGTACTTTAAATATTTTCAATAAAGGTCAAAAAAATCTTTGCGCTCTTTGCGCTAAAATTTTTCAATAAAAAAAACAAAATGAAAAAAATCTCAATTTTATTAGGAATCATTGCCCTCATTACACTTAGCTCCTGCACACAACGTGTGATCGTAAACCGACAGGTGGAATCCAAGAACGACGGCAAAATGCTTTTGGGAACGCAGACGCTTGCACAGTTCCGCGAAGACCCATACAAAACCTGGTTTGATGAGGAGTATAACCGCTATCAGATAGATCAGCCCAGCCTGGCCGAACTAAAAAAAGAGAAACTGAACACCTACACGCTGGTCGTTTTCGTAGGAACATGGTGCGAAGACAGCCACCGCGAATTTCCAAGATTGATCAAAATCCTGGAAACTCTGAAATACAACACAGACAAAATGCAGATCATCGCCGTAAACCGCAAAAAGGAATCTCCGGCTGGTGAAGAAGGGCTTTACAATGCTACAAGAGTGCCTACAATCATCGTCAAAAAATACGGAAAAGAGATCGGAAGAATCACAGAAATGCCGGAAACCGGATTTGTGGAGAAGGATTTGCTTAACATTCTGAAAAAAGACAACTCCAGCTTATTTAAGTAGTTGTCATCATTCTAAACCATTATCAATGACTAAATTTACAGGTCTGCTTTCTTTCATATTCGGAATTATTCTGACGGTTTTTCTATTTCTATCGTGGAGATCCTGCAACAAAAAAGAAGACGCTGCACTCATCAATCAGGATTACTATCTCATTACCAATCAGATTCAGAAAATGAATAAAATGGTAGTTTTGGAACAGGATTTTTCCAGCTTTCAGACGCACAAAAGTTCTGCCGCAAGCATTGCCGGTTATGACATTTTGCCGAGGGAAATGGTTCTTTACACCACAGCCAAAGCACAGGTCACCTATGATTTGAAAAAAATGAAAATAGATGTCGATACCGTTAATAAAAGACTCATTCTTCAGGACATTCCACAGCCGGAAATCAAGATCTTCCCCGATGTGAAAATTCATTTTATGGATGACTATGCAATCAACCGATTTACCCAAAAAGACATCAACGGTGTGATGGAATCTGCCAAAAAAAATATGGCAAAAAGCGTGAACCAGGCAAATTTGAAAAAGCAAAGTGAGAAACAACTGAAAGATAATCTGAATGATATTTTCGTTTTGGCAAAAGCATTGCATTACTCCATTGTGGACAAGACCAATACTTTTCCTGCCACCGAATTATAAAATCAATTGTTATGGAACCAGATAAAAAAACAGAAAACAACAATTCTGCAGAAAACAAAAAACAGAATGAAGACTTTCGGGACATTCCCGCAGCATCAGACAAGCAAAACCCGCCAGATATAGATAAATCCGACGTCGAAAAAAGCTCAAAAATCAATAAAGACGGAAAAACAGATAATACAGAAAAGTAATTATCCTTACGAATATCACAACAAGCCTTTCAATTTATTTTGAAAGGCTTGTTTATTTAACAGAATTAACATATATTTAATATTCGAAATCAGACTGTAATAATTCTGGTTCGGAAGTGTTCTTTTAAATTCGTCTCATCAAAACATTACAGCTATGTCTTATATTGTTGTAGGGCTTTTTCCCACTCAGCTAGAGGCTGATAAGGTCCTTTTAAAATTGGAAAACGCTGGTTACAATGACTACAATCTGTCTCATTCCCATCAGGAAATCGTGCAAAAAGTAGACATTGACAAGAAAAATGGTTTTTGGAACTGGTTATTCGATGATAATCACATAGACAAAGCCCGTTTTACATACGCAAGTATAGACCACAATACAATCACCGTGCATCTGCAGACCGAGCAGGACGCGCACATCGTGAAAGACATCCTGGACAGCAATGGCGCCGTAAATGTAGAAGAGAAAGCCCAGGATTATATCGCCGAAAATTATGCAGAACATGACTATGTGATTTCAGAGAGCAAAAACGCAAAAATCATCGCAAAAGCCAGAAACAATCTATTTTTTACCAACGACAGAAAGGCACATCACCACCACGAGAAAAGAATTGCCGATGAGATAGATGGCCTGGGAATCACAAAATTTAAGTAATATTTTTAAAATTTGGGCAGCTTTATCCGTCCTCCACTCCCACTCTTTTTTTGCACACATTTCGCCAGTTAGGCAGAGGTTTGGTCATACAAAAAAAGGAGTTCCGTTCAGGCCGGGCTGCAAAGATTCCACAGTTGAATCCGGGTAGCAGTCAGATTCACAATTAAAGAAACCTTGCAGATGTCTGGAAGGTTTTTGTTTGGCATAAAAATCCAAAATATTAAAATATTGTTAAAAAATGATCAAATCGTAATTGTGTCATGATTTTTGTTTGGTTGAACGCAGATAAGTTTAACCACCAAAAAAATATTATTATGTCATACACCATTATTGGGATCTTCCCAAATCAATCAGAAAGCAGAGACGTCATTACAAAACTGGAGGAAGCAGGATTATACGAATATTCTCTTGCCAACTCCGAAATAGAAGCTCTGGACAACGTAGATACAGTAGAAAAAGTAGATACCAACAAAAAAGCAAGCTTCTTCGACTGGCTGTTTGACAGAGATGTTGTAGAAACAGACCGCTACGAATACGCCAGCATAGACAGCCGTACCATCACAGTCTACGCAGAAACTGAAGATGACGCCAATGCTGCCAAGAAAATTCTGGACGAAAATGGTGCTATCGACGTAGAAGAAAAAACAAGAGGCTATCTTGCAGAAAAATATCCAGATACCCACAACGAATATCCAATCTCAGAGTCCACAAGAGCAAGAATCATCGCCAAAGCGAAAAACGATTTATACTTTACAGACAACAGAGGATCCGCCTACACCCCAGAAAAAGGAATGTCAGACGAGATGGATTCCCAAGGCAGAAAAGACTAATCCGAATGAATTTTAATTTTATATTTTACGTGACAAGAGCCGAATAATTTCGGCTCTTGTTTTTTTATAACAAGCAAAGCACTCAATTGTAAAATACAAAGTTGCGGTATGGCTGAAAATTCGTAAATTTGCACACATTATTTTTCAACCATTATGCTAAAAATTACACTTCCTGATGGCAGCATCAGAGAATACGAAGGAGCAGTTACGCCGCTTCAAGTTGCACTAAGTATCAGTGACGGTTTGGCAAGAAACACGATTTCTGCCGTCGTAAACGGAAAACAGACAGAAGTAGAAACCCCGATCACGGAGGATTCTACCTTGCAGCTACTGACGTGGAATGACGATATGGGGAAAAAAGCATTCTGGCACTCTTCTGCCCACTTGCTGGCGCAGGCTATTATGGAGTTTTATCCGGAAGCCAAGCTGACAATCGGGCCTGCAATCGCGAACGGATTCTACTATGATGTCGATTTCGGCGGAGAGCCTTTGTCTGAAAAAGACTTCGAAAAGCTGGAAAAGAAAATCCTGGAAAATGCTAAGAAAAATTCGACGTTCAACCTGCGTGAAGTTTCCAAAGCTGACGCATTAAAAGAATATGCAGACAATCCTTTCAAAACAGAATTGATTGAAAATCTGCCTGATGGCGAAATCACTTTTGTGACGCACGACAATTTCACAGACCTTTGTAGAGGTGGTCACATCCCTTCAACAGGCATTGTAAAAGCTGTGAAAATATTAAACGCAGCCGGCGCATACTGGAGAGGCGACGAGAAAAACCCACAACTTACAAGAGTTTACGGCGTTTCTTTCCCTAAACAAAAAGAGCTGACAGAATATCTTGAAAGACTTGAAGAAGCAAAAAGAAGAGACCACAGAAAACTGGGGAAAGAATTGGGAATCTTTGCATTCTCAGAAAAAGTAGGTGCCGGACTTCCACTTTGGTTGCCAAAAGGTGCCGCACTTAGAAAAAAATTAGAAGAATTTCTTTCGAAAGCTCAGAAAAAACAAGGTTACGAATTCGTGATTTCCCCACACATTGGAGCGAAAGAATTGTACGTCACTTCCGGACATTGGGACAAATATGGCGCTGACAGTTTTCAGCCCATCAAAACACCAAATGAAGGTGAAGAATTTTTATTAAAACCAATGAACTGCCCGCACCACTGCGAGATTTATAAGGCTCAACAATGGTCTTACAAAGATTTGCCGAAGCGTTATGCGGAATTCGGGACAGTTTACAGATATGAGCAGTCTGGAGAATTACACGGCTTGACAAGAGTCCGTGGATTTACCCAGGATGATGCGCACCTTTTCTGTACACCAGACCAGTTGTTGCAGGAATTTGAAAAAGTGATTGACCTTGTACTTTATGTTTTCGGTTCACTTGGATTTGCTGATTTTACGGCTCAAATTTCATTAAGAGACAAAGAAAACAGAGACAAATACATCGGTTCTGATGAGAATTGGGAAAAAGCTGAAAACGCAATCGTAACCGCTGCAAAAGCAAAAGGCCTGAAAACTGTAACCGAATATGGCGAAGCGGCGTTCTACGGTCCGAAGCTTGACTTTATGGTGAAAGATGCCTTGGGAAGAAGCTGGCAGTTGGGAACAATCCAGGTGGATTACAATTTACCGGAAAGATTTGATCTTTGGTACAACGGCAGCGACAATGAGAAACACAGACCAGTAATGATTCACAGAGCACCATTTGGTTCTATGGAACGTTTCATTGCGATATTGATTGAGAATACAGCGGGAGATTTCCCACTTTGGTTGAGTCCGGAACAGTTTACTATTTTGCCAATCAGCGAAAAATATTCAGATTATGCAAAAAAAGTTTCAGAATCATTGGAAATTCACGATATTTGCGGATTGATAGACGACAGAAACGAGAAAACGGGTAAGAAAATCCGTGATGCCGAATTGAAAAAGTTACCATTTATGTTGATTGTAGGTGAGAACGAGGAAAATAACGGTACGATTTCTGTAAGAAGAAGAGGCGAAGGCGATTTGGGAGAAATGACAGTAGATGCATTCATCTCTTATTTCAAAGAGCAGGCAAAACCGGCATTTGAATTGGGAGCAAACCAATAAGCTAACAACAAATTATTAATTTTAAAATTTAAAACCATAGCACTAAAAAGAAACAACAGCAGAGGCCCGATGAGACGTCCAGTCCAAGAAGACCTCCATCAAATCAACGGAAAAATTCGTGCAAACGAAGTACGTCTTGTTGGTGACAACGTAGAACCAGGCGTTTATCCGTTATCAAAAGCTTTAGAAATTGCAAGAGAGCAAGAACTTGACCTTGTCGTAATTTCTGATAAAGCTGAGCCTTACATTTCTCGTATCCTTGATTATAAAAAATTCTTGTACGAGCAAAAGAAAAAAACCAAAGAGCTAAAAGCGAAGCAAATAAAAGTAGTTGTAAAAGAGATCAGATTCGGTCCTCAGACCGATGACCACGATTATGACTTCAAGAAAAAGCACGCTGAGAAATTCCTGGAAGAAGGTTCAAAACTGAAAACTTATGTTTTCTTCAAAGGCCGTTCTATTATCTTTAAAGACCAAGGAGAAATTCTTCTTTTGAAACTTGCCCAGGATTTGGAGCATGTTGGAAAAGTGGACCAGCTTCCTAAGCTCGAAGGGAAAAGAATGATCATGATGATGAGCCCCAAGAAGCCTGCTAAATAATATTGATACCATTCAATTGATATATAAAACCTCAAATTCGTTTTTGAGGTTTTTTGCATTTTGAATTAATAAAATCAAACACGGATTTTACCGCCACAGTTTCAGAATTTTTTTGTAATTTTGCAAACTATTATTCATGTATAGATTCATTAATAATAAAAACAGATATTGATAACAAAACATAAAAAGCAAAACAATGCCAAAATTAAAAACAAAATCAGGTGCTAAAAAGCGTTTTGCTCTTACCGGAACCGGAAAGATCAAAAGAAAAGGTGCTTTCAAAAGCCACATCTTGACAAAGAAAGAAACTAAGCAAAAGAGAAATCTGACGCAAACTTCTTACGTTGCAGAAGTGGACAAGAAAAGTGTTCTACGTCAATTAGCGTTAAGATAGTTTTTATAAATCCAATTCGGTTTATAGGAATTAAACAATTCAACAATTAACCCTGAAACGGTGCTCCAAAGAGTTCTATTTATTTAGTTCCGCCCTTTTCAAAAAAACAATTTAAATTATGCCAAGATCAGTAAATTCTGTAGCGTCCAGAGCGCGTAGAAAAAGAGTATTAAAAAAGGCTAAAGGTTTTTTCGGTAGAAGAAAGAACGTTTGGACAGTAGCAAAAAATGCGGTAGAAAAAGCAATGTCTTATGCTTACCGTGGTAGAAAAGAGAAAAAAAGAAGTTTCAGAAGTCTTTGGGTAATGCGTATCAACGCCGGAGCCAGAGAGCACGGATTGACTTACTCTCAGTTTATGGGAGCTCTTAAGAAAAACAACATCGAGCTAAACAGAAAAGTTCTTGCAGATCTTGCAATGAATCATCCTGAAGCTTTCAAAGCTGTTGTAGATCAAGTAAAATAATTACAAATCTTTGTTATCAATATAAAATCCTGAGAAATTCTCAGGATTTTTCTATTTTTGCTGAAAATTAACTTAATAATGTTGCAAAAATATATTATTTCAGTATTTCTGTTGTCAACCTTTTATTTTACCAAGGCACAGACTTTTATCCAAACTTATCAGGACAGAGCCAATCTGGTTTCACAGAGCAATGTCAACACTTATCTTCAGGAGTTCGAAGCGTTAGGCGTCAAGAGAACCGGAACAGTACAAAATACAAATGCTTTTAACTGGATCAAAAATAAATATACCGCTCTCGGCTACAAGACCATAGATTTTCAGGAACATTCCTGGACAGCCAGCGGATTTTCTTCCAAAAACCTAATCGTCACCAAAACAGGAACACTTTATCCAAATAAATTTGTGATCGTTTGCGGCCACTTTGACTCTATCAACGGGCCGGGAACCAATGACAATGGCAGCGGAACATCCATTATTTTGGAAATTGCAAGGATTTTAAAAAATGTGCCCACAGAATATTCTATCAAATTTATCCATTTTTCGGGTGAAGAGCAGGGACTTTTGGGAAGCTCGAGGTACGTCTCTCAGATCGTCAACGGAACAAGTCCCAAAATGGACATCAAAGTGGTGGTAAACCTGGATCAGGTAGGCGGATTGGCCACTAAAGCCAATACTAAAATCTACTGCGACAAAGATCTCAGCAGCCCAAATTCCAACAATGCTGCCGCGGCAACAGCAGTTCAGGAACTGGCAAACTGCACCACACTTTATTCTCCGCTGGGCGTAGATTTTGATCCGGCGGAGAGTACAGATTATGTTCCTTTTCAGCAAAATGGAGAAATCATCACCGGCTATTGGGAATATGAAGGCGGTTACAACAATCCGTATGTGCACACGGCCAATGATCTTTATATCAATATGGATCCTGTTTATGTTTATAATGTCGGCAAAGCGGCTGTAGGTGCAATCCAGCATTTTTCCGTAGCTTCCACCACTGTTTTAGCTACAGAAGATAATTCGAAACTACTGGAATCTGTAGAGTTTTACCCCAATCCTGCCAAGAACGTTCTGAATCTTAGAATACCAGATCATTTTTCCAAAAATTTCGCTTTTGAAATCACAGATATGAGCGGCCGTCAGATTTTAATTAATAAAACCAATTCAAAGCAAATTGACATCTCAAGCCTCAAAGCAGGCATTTATCTCGGAACAGTCACAGTGGACAACAAAACAATCACCAAAAAGCTGATCATCGATTAAAATGTAAGAATCACGACATTTACAACTCTCGAATATTTCGAAAAGTGAGGTTGATCCGCGGTTTCATAGGTCTGGTAGATTTGGCAATCCGGTGTTCCCAATTGGTCTGCAGATCGCCTTTCATAATGAGCAATGAACCGTGCTGAAGCGGCAGACTATATTTGTTCTGATGATTGTCCTTCTTTCGAAAATCAAAATGCCGTACCTGCCCAAAACTGACCGAGGCAATCACAGGGCGATTTCCCAGCTCACTCTCTTTGTCACGATGCCAGGCTACAGAATCGTTCCCATCTCTGTAAAAATTGAGTAACACAGAATTAAACTGATGACCCGTCAGTTTCTGAATTTTATATTTCAATCCCAATAGTTCCGGCGTCCAGGCATTCACACTGAATTCATTTCCGCCCAGATGGTAGGACTTTTCATCGTCGCCATACCAGGCTGTCAACCGCGGTGTGAGCACTTCTTTATCAAACATTTTCTGCACATTCTGTTTCCAGGGAACGGTTTGGATGAGATTTTTTTCAATTTCCGTGGCTCTTTCCTCAGACAAAAAATGTTCTGTGTAATCCAATAATTCGGTCGGAAATTGGTAATATTCACCTGCATCGAATAAACTAAGCTGCATTTCTGTACTGTACATTTTAAAATTATTTGGAATTTGAAACTTTACTGTCCAACTCTTTTATGTCTTTTCTGATTTCCAAAAACATCTCTTTCAGATTATAATTATCAAAATTATCGGGCTCAAAATCTTCAGGGAAAATTCCCGATGCGTACTGCCAAATCTCTACAATATCGCCCAGTGGAATCTCATAAGGTTTGTAAAAAGAATTATCCGCTGCAACCTCGATAGATTTTTTATTTTGACCTTTGAACCGTTTATAAGAAATCCCGTCATTCAGCGTCACGAAAATGTAACTTTTGTTGGCTTTCAAATCCCCAATATCTTCCACATACTTTCCGATGATGAACGAGCCATCTTTGAAAGGCGGCATAGAATCGCCTTGCGCCGGGAAAGCTCTGTACTTCCCATTCGTCAAAAATGGCAGTGAAATCCTCTGAAGACTTTCGATATATTCCGGGTCGCTGTATCCGGACAGATAGCCCATAGAAGCTTTTTGAGGGATGATCTCGATGCTGTTGTTGCCTAGCTTATCTACGATGATTGGCAATACAATTCTGTTGTCCGGCAGATTCATCATTTCTTCCAAAGGATATTTCCGGATATCCACTGTCAAAAGCAAATCAATGCTGGTATGAAAGAACTTTGATATGGTGATGAGAATCTCGTAAGGTGGCTCAGAACGTCCGTCTTCATACTTGGAATACCGGACTCTGCTCATCCCGAGACTTTCTGCAAAGCTTTGCTGGGATAAGTTTTTTTTAGTTCTTAAAAACCTGATGTTATCTGAAAATATTGACATTGATACAAATTGTATCTGCAAATATAATAAAAATGATACAAAATGCATCTAATTTTGTCACGTGAATCGAGCAATTGTACATATGGATATGGACACCTTTTTTGTGTCCTGTGAAAGACTGAACCACTCCGAACTCAATGGAATCCCTTTGATAATCGGCGGTGGAGACCGTGGCGTGGTAGCATCATGCTCGTATGAAGCACGAAAATTCGGTGTGCGTTCTGCAATGCCGATAAGGATGGCGCTACGACTTTGTCCCGATGCAAAAGTGGTGAAAGGCGATTACGAACTTTATTCAAAACTATCACATTTGGTGACAGAAGTGATTCAGGACAAAGTACCGCTGATGGAAAAAGCAAGTATTGATGAGTTTTATCTGGATCTTTCCGGTATGGACAAATTTTTCGGCTGCTACCAATGGAGTCAGGAAATTGCAGCTTCTGTAACCAAAGAAACCGGCCTGCCGATCAGTTTTGCTTTATCTAATAATAAAACGGTGTCAAAAATCGGAACCGGCGAGGCAAAACCTAAAGGAAAACTTCAAATCGTAGAAACAGAAATAAAGCCCTTCCTGAATCCGCTTTCCGTTAAAAAAATCCCGATGGTTGGCGACAAAACCTTCCAGCTTCTCTCTAGAATTGGAGTTCGAACGATTCACACGCTTTCCGAAATGCCGGTTTTGGTGCTTCAGCAAATGATTGGCGCTAACGGAAAAGAACTTTGGAAAAAAGCGAACGGAATTGACGAAAATCCCGTCGTTCCTTACTCCGAAAAGAAATCGATTTCCTCAGAACGGACTTTTGCGACAGATTCCATTGATATTTTAGAAATAAAAAGGATTATTTCGGGAATGGCAGAAAAGTTAGCCTATCAATTGAGACAGGAAAAATGGCTGACTTCCACAGTCGTCATCAAAATCCGATATTCCAATTTTGATACGGAAACCAAGCAACACAAAATCGCTTACACGTCTGCCGACCACACTTTGTCACGGGTTGCTTTGGAACTTTTCAATAAAGTTTATACAAGGAGAATGCGCATCAGACTGGTTGGTTTACGTTTTACAGACCTGATGCACGGCAATCATCAGATGAATCTGTTTGAAGATACGGAGGAGCAGATGAATCTCTATCAGACGATGGATTATCTCAAAAACAGATTTGGAAAAGATGCACTTGGACGCGCTTCCGGCTATGATTTCGGTAAATAATTTTTTAAAATTTTTGATTAAATGTATCTCAACTGTCATTCTTATCACAGCCTTCGCTACGGCACTTTATCGGTTCAAAATCTGGTAGATCAAGCCGTCGAACTTGGAATTAAAGCATTGGTTTTAACCGATATCAATACGGTGACGGCGATTTATGATTTTAAAAAAGAATGTGAAAAAGCAGGAATTAAACCGATTGCGGGCATTGAGGTGAGAAAAGAAAATAAACTCTTATATATTGCCATTGCGAAGGAATTCAGCGGGATTGGAGAAGTGAATCACGTTTTGACTGCGCATAATTGCGACGGCGTAGAACTTTATGAAACGGCTCCGAATTACAATCAGGTATTCGTCATTTATCCAATTCAAAATATTCCTGAAACCTTAAAAGAAAATGAATTCATTGGAATCCGTGAAGAGGAATTGAATCTGTTGATTCGACCTGAGTTCAAAGATAAAATCAATAAAATGGTGATTCTTCATCCTGTCACTTTCAGTACTAAAAAGGAATATAATCTTCATAAAATCCTGAGAGCAATTGATAAAAACAATTTAATTTCTAAACTTTCTGAAGCTGAAATCTGTAGAAAATCGGAACATTTCAAACGGGAAATCGATTTAGTAAAATCATTCGAACAATATCCTGAAATTATTAATAATACAAACAAAATTCTCGCTGGATGCAGTTTTGATTTTACCTACAAAGAGCGCGGAAGTACCGAAAATAAGAACAAAAAATGTTTTACAAAATCTTTTGAAGAGGATATGAAACTTCTGACCGATCTAGCCTATGAAGGTCTGGAAAAAAGATATGGAAAAAATAATGAAGCCGCCAGAAAGAGAGTAGAAAAAGAGCTGAAAGTAATTGGTGATTTGAAATTCTCGGCCTATTTTCTGATAACGTGGGACATCATCCGTCACAGCAATGAGATGGGTTTTATGCACGTTGGGCGAGGAAGTGGCGCCAATTCTATCGTCAGTTATTGCCTTGGAATTACGGATATTTGTCCGATAGAACTTGATCTTTATTTTGAACGGTTTCTGAATCTCAACCGGACTTCTCCACCAGATTTTGACATCGACTGGAGCTGGCAAAACCGAGACGCTATCATTCAATATATTTTTACTAAATATGGGAAAAACCACGTTGCCTTTTGCGGAACCAATGTGGAATTCAAATACCGATCGATATTCCGCGAAGTTGGAAAAGCGTTTGGACTCCCCAAAGAAGAGCTGGATGAGCTGGCAACCAAACCATTGGAAAGTCATTCAAAAAACTCTATCGTAAAACTGGTTTACAAGTACGGAAAACTGCTGGAAAAATTTCCCAATCAACGAAGTATGCACGCTTGTGGAATTTTGATTTCGGAAGAACCTATCACCAATTATACCGCTTTGGAAATGCCGCCAAAAGGCTTTCCTATTGTTCAGTTTGATATGAATGTAGCAGAAGATATTGGCCTGGAAAAGTTTGATATCCTTTCGCAGCGAGGACTTGGAACCATCAATGACACGGTAGAATTAATCAAAAAAAACAGAGGAATTGAGGTTGATATTCGGGACACTTCTATCTCAAAAAACGAATCTGTTTGCAATGAATATTTAGCGATTGGCAAAACAATCGGCTGTTTTTATATCGAAAGTCCAGCAATGCGTGGTTTATTGCGACGATTGAAATGTGACAATTACAGAACTTTGGTCGCCGCTTCCTCCATCATTCGTCCTGGCGTTGCGCAAAGTGGAATGATGCGGGAATATATTTTCCGCCACAATCATCCGAATCAGTTTGAATATTTTCATCCTGTGTTTGAGGAAAATCTGAAGGAAACTTACGGGATTATGGTCTATCAGGAAGATGTGATAAAAATTGCCCAATATTTTGGTGGACTTTCTCACGCTGATGGCGATATTCTGAGACGGGCGATGAGCGGAAAAGAACGCTCCATTCAAAAATTAAATGAGGTTAAAATTAACTTTTTTGAATCCTGTAAAACACAAGGCCATTCTGAGCAGATGACTGCGGAAGCGTTCCGGCAAATCGAGTCTTTTGCGGGTTATTCTTTCTGTAAGGCGCACTCCGCTTCTTACGCGGTGGAAAGTTATCAGAGTTTATATTTGAAGGTGTATTATCCGTTGGAATTTATGGTTTCGGTTATCAATAATCAGGGTGGTTTTTACCGGACGGAAGTTTACATCCACGAAGCGAGAATGTCTGGTGCTGATGTTCAGAATCCTTGCGTGAATAACAGCGAATATCAGACGATTCTGAAAGGAAAAGAAATCTATTTGGGTTTTATGCTTTTGCAATCTCTGGAAATCAGAATCGCTCAAATGATTTCCGAAGAACGGGACAAAAACGGCCAATATCAATCTTTGGAGAACTTCATCAAACGCATTCCGATTGGGATTGAGACCATTCAGACCTTGATTTTCATTGGCGCTTTCAGATTTACGGGAAAAGCGAAGAATGAACTTTTGGTGGAAGCGCGATTGTTATTAATCAATTATAAAGTTGAGAACAGAAATATTGCACTTTTTGAAGAACCAGCAACTGATTTTAAACTTCCAGAACTGAAAAGAGAGCAGTTCGAAGATGCTTTTGACGAAGTTGAAATTATAGGTTTTCCGGTTTCCTGCAGTCCGTTTGATTTGTTGCAGACCAAATTCCGAGGCCGTGTTTTTGTGAAAGACTTGCTGAAGTTTCATAAAAGCCAGGTGAAAATGTTGGCTTATCTGATTTCCAGAAAACACGTTCCGACGAAAAAAGGTGCGATGTTTTTCGGAACCTGGGTTGATGTGAACGGCGATTACTTTGATACCGCCCATTTCCCGGACACTCTGAAGCAATATGATTTTCAGGGTGGCGGTTGTTATCTTCTGCTGGGAACGGTGGAAGTGGATTATCATTTTCCGACCATCACGATACATAAAATGGCGAAGATGCCGATGATTCCGGATCCACGTTATGCTTACGACAAAGAAAAGCAATACGATATCCACAAGCAGATCAGAGAAGATGTGAGTATGACTTCCCGAAAACCTTATCCGCAAGCCCATGAGATTAATCTGCCGAGGCAGAAGTTTAATTAATTAAATTTTATATCTTACCCTAAAATTGATTTTATGAAGAATATTTGGCAGATTATATTTTGTATTGCAGTTTCACTATGCCTTTCCTGCAAAGAAAATACAGGTTATAAAGATAATTCTGAACTTCAGACCAAATTACTGGCATTCACAAAAGTCTGTAATAAAGAAGCGAAAGCTAATGTGAAATCTCCTGAGAAAATCAAGGAAATCAAAGCTAAATATAAAAAGAAAGTAGATTCTATAAATATGGTCGAAAACTGGACCGGCAGAATTACAATGCTGGATCTGGATGAGCACGACGCCTATTCCAAAGACACTGTAATTATGAGAATTGGTATTGAAAACATTTATGACACAGGCGATCAGGATTACTTTTCATTTGCGCAAGTCAAAGCTATTTCCAAGAAAAGTGATCTGTTCAAAAAAATGAGTAAGATAGAAAACGGTTCAGAAGTCAAATTCAGCGGAAGACTGCTTTCAGCTAATCTGCATGATATGACAGCCGGCTATGAATTCAGCAACTTCAATATCGAAACTGATTTTACGGATATTACCACTAAATAAAAAACTAAACGATCTCGGAACTCAATCCTTTGTCCAGCAAGGCCTGATGCATTGGTTTGAGTTTTTCTAATGCACCTGTTTTCACAGTACATTTACCTTTGTAGTGGATTAGCATTGTGCACTGCTCGGCTTGTTCAGGCGTATGCTCGCAGATATCAATCAGGCACATAATTACGAAATCAAAAGTGTTGACATCGTCATTGTGAACCACCAGTTTGTACACTTCATCTTCCAGCTCCATCACCAATACTTCCTCTTCGTACTGGCGTTTTGGCTCGTCATAAGACTTATTATTATAGATTTTCATCTTAATAAAATTTAATTATTCCGTGATTTCGTCGGCGATATCTTCCAAAAACGGTTTGTTATATAAAAGCTCTACCAATTCTACACTTTTGTTCTGCATTTTCAGGATCTTGAAGTGGTAATAGCCATAATCGAACTCCTGATTCTCTTCCGGAATATCCTGCAATTCGTTCAGAATAAATCCTGCAAGCGTGTTGTATTCGCCTTCTTCAGACGGCGGAATATTCTTAGGAAGCTGCTCATTGATCTCGTCCAAAGGTTGAGTCGCTTTTACCCAATAGATATTTTCGCCTACTTTATCTACAATTTTTTCTTCTTCATCCTCCTCATCCTGGATCTCTCCTACGAGTTCCTCAAGAATATCTTCGAGGGTGATGATCCCTTCCGTTCCTCCAAACTCATCAATAACGATGGCTAAATGCTGTTTCTTCAGCTGGAAAACTTTCAGAAGATCTGATATTTTTTTACTTCCAACCACAAAGAATGCTTCTCTCATAAAGCCCCGCAGACTGTCGTGCGTCACGTGTCCTTTACTTTTGATGTATTCTCTGATGATCTCTTTCGTGTAGAAAATACCGATAATATTATCAATAGAACCTTCGTAAACCGGGATACGGGAATAGCCGCTGTCCATAATCTGGTTGATGATATCTTCAGGATCATCATTGATATCGATAGACGAGATATTCTGACGCGTGATCATAATCTGCTTGGCATTGTGATCTGTAAAATCAAAAGCATTTTTGATGATCTCGTAGTTCTCTTCTTCAATTTCGCCACTGTCTGCCGATTGTTTCACCAATAACTGCAACTCTTCTGTGGAGTGAATATCGTGTTCCGAAGCCGGGAATATTTTGATTAATTTAAGGAATGCGTTGGATAATGAGTTCATCAACCAGATAAACGGTCTGAAGACATTATAAAACACATGCAATGGATAAGCGATGAAAAGTGTCGTCGCTTCCGACTTTCTGATGGCAATTGACTTTGGGACCAACTCACCGAAGACGATGTGCATTATCGTAATTAATAAGAAACTACAAACTACAGAAATCGTGGTAACCGTTGCGGCTGCCAATTCTATATTCAGCGTGTGGAACGTGGCTTCTATGATGTGATGCAGTGCGCTCTCTCCTACCCAACCTAAAGCAAGGGAAGCGAGTGTGATCCCCAACTGCGTGGCAGAGAGATAAGCATCAAGATTTTTGATGATGTTTTCGGCTTTTTTGGCCATTGTGTTTCCCTCAGCGGCTTTCACTTGGATTTGGGAATAACGTACTTTTACTATTGAGAATTCGGCGGCCACAAAGAAGCCATTCAGAAGAACTAGAAATAATGCAATGAGAAGTTTGACTAAACTATCGGGGTCCATTTAATGTTGTTATATACAATCTGTGCAAAGATAGATATTTTTTTTAACTTCGATTTATGATGCGAGTCAGTAGATGATTGAAAATCTAATACGATATAATGAACGGTTCTAAAGGCCTTTTCTAATGAGAATATTTCCGACGGTCTGCGCGGGCGGTCCGGCCAAGTCGCGGGGGCGGTTGCGTGACCGGGCGGGGGCGGTCTGGTGGAATGACGCGGGCGGATGCGCGTGATATTATATAAGGATGCGTGCAGCAAGCTTTAGGAAAATCGGAAATTGGCACTTCGCTAGAACACTGAAAATTGCTATTGACAGACCTTCTGAGGATTACTCTTAAAAAGTTGACATGTTATCCCAAACTTGGAATCTGCAGCCCGACCTTAGTGGAGCTCATTTTTTGCGGATGGACCAACTTGATTCGAAAACCGAAAGGTCTGGCAAAAAATAGCGGGAACGGAGGGCGGAGAAAGCTGCCCAAATCTTTAAAATTTAATGGCCGTAAATAATAAAAAGCACTGAAGTTTGACCCTCAATGCTTTTTATAACTAACTACTAACTTTAACTTTATCTTTATTAACTGTTTTTGAGCGCCTCGGCTCCGGAAACAATTTCCAATATCTCGTTGGTGATGGCTGCCTGTCTTGCTTTGTTGTAGAAGATCCTAAGATCTGTTCTAAGGGCATCTGCATTGTCGGTCGCCTTGTGCATTGCTGTCATCCTTGCTCCGTGTTCTGATGCTACGGAATCCAGAATGGCTTTGAAGATCTGAGTCTTGATGGATTTTGGAATCAAAACGTCCAGAATTTCTTTTCTGCCAGGTTCGAAGATGTAGTCTACATTGATCTCTGAAACGGCAGTTGTGTCCTGTGATACAGAAGAGATCGGCAAAACCTGCTCTGTCACTACTTCCTGCGTTGCTGCATTGATGAATCTGTTGTATACAACATAGACTTTATCAAATTTACCTGCTTTGAAGTCTGACATTACTTTCTCTGTCATATTGGAAACGTGATCGAAAGAAAGATTGTCGAAAAGTGAACTGTGATTTTCGTAAACTGTTTTGCTTCTTCGTACTGCGTCGAAGGCTTTTTTACCTACTGTCAAAACTTCGATTTCCGTATTTTCGTTTGCAGAAAACTGGATATTAAGTTCTTTGATCACAGATGAGTTGAAAGCACCTGCCAAACCTCTGTTGGAAGTTACGGTGATGAAAAGCACTTTTTTCACCTCTCTTTCTAATGCAAATTCTGAAATATTTTCTGCATCAGACGCTGCACTTACATTCTGTATGATCTCCTGAAGTTTTTCAGAATAAGGTCTCAGCATTACGATTGCATCCTGCGCTTTCTTCAGTTTCGCTGCGGAAACCATTTTCATAGCGCTAGTAATCTGCATCGTAGAAGATATAGATGTAATCCTGCCTCGTATTTCTTTTAAGTTTGCCATTTTATTTAAACAGTTTTTAGTGTCTGGTACTTGGTGTTTAGTTTCAGAAATATCTAAAAACCAAACACTAAATACTAAAAACGAATCTTAATTATATTTCGCAGAAAGTTCTGTCGCTACTTGCTTCAAAACGCCGGTCAACTGATCATCAATTTTTCCGGATTTAAGCGCTGCCATTACTTCTGGATGTTTGTTTCTTAAGAAATCTACATATTCTACCTGGAATTCTTTTACCTTTTTGATAGGAATATTTCTCAATAGATTTTCTGTACCTGCATAGATCATCGCTACTTGTGTTTCCACAGGAAGCGGAGAGTTAACGGGCTGCTTCAAGAGTTCCACGTTTCTTTCTCCTTTTGAGATCACCGCCATAGTAGCAGCATCCAAATCAGAACCGAATTTTGCAAACGCCTCCAATTCTTTATATTGAGCCTGGTCTAACTTAAGTGTACCAGAAACTTTTTTCATTGATTTGATCTGTGCATTACCACCAACTCTGGATACAGAGATACCAACGTTGATCGCCGGACGAACTCCTGAGTTGAAAAGGTCTGTCTCCAAGAAGATCTGACCATCTGTAATAGAAATTACGTTGGTCGGGATATACGCAGAAACGTCACCAGCCTGAGTTTCGATAATTGGAAGTGCTGTCAAAGATCCGCCACCTTTTACCAATGGTCTTAGAGATTCCGGCAAGTCATTCATCTGAGCTGCAATCGTATCATCTTTGATGATTTTCGCTGCTCTTTCCAATAGTCTAGAGTGAAGGTAGAAAACGTCTCCTGGGTAAGCCTCACGTCCCGGTGGTCTTCTCAATAGTAGAGAAAGTTCACGGTAAGCAACTGCCTGTTTTGAAAGATCATCATAAACGATCAAAGCTGCACGACCAGAGTCTCTGAAGAATTCTCCGATAGATGCACCGGCCATTGCAGAATAAACCTGCATTGGAACCGGGTCAGAAGCATTAGCTGCAACAATTACTGTGTAAGCCAAAGCCCCTTTGTCCTCTAATGTTTTAACGATCTGCGCTACAGTTGAAGCTTTTTGCCCAATTGCAACATATATACAATATACCGGTTGCCCAGCATCATAAAATTCTCTTTGATTGATAATGGTATCGATAGCCACAACTGTTTTACCAGTTTGTCTGTCACCAATGATCAACTCTCTTTGTCCTCTTCCTACAGGAATCATAGAATCGATAGCAACGATACCAGTTTGAAGTGGTTCTGTTACCGGCTGACGGAAGATAACTCCCGGCGCTTTTCTTTCCAATGGCATTTCGTAAAGTTCTCCTTGGATTGGTCCTTTACCGTCGATAGGATTACCTAGAGTATCTACAACTCTACCTAACATTCCTTCACCCACTTTGATAGAAGAGATTCTGTTTGTTCTTTTTACAGTATCACCTTCTTTTACCAATTTGGATTCTCCAAGAAGTGCAACCCCAACATTATCTTCTTCAAGGTTAAGAACGATACCTTCAACTCCAGCCTGGAATCTTACCAATTCTCCGTACTGTACGTTTTCTAAACCGTAAACACGAGCAATACCATCCCCTATCGTAAGAACAGTACCAACTTCTTCTACGTTAGATTGAGTATCGAAATTTGCTAATTGCTGCTTCAGTATCGCTGATACTTCTGCCGGATTTATTTCTGCCATTATATGGTTGTTTTTTCTTAATTAAGTTGAAATTCTTTTTTGATATTGCCCAGCTTGGTTCTTACTGATGCATCGATCTGCTGATCTCCCACTCTCAGGATATAGCCTCCCAAGATCTCTGGTTTTACGGTAGTTACTAAATCATAATTAGAAACATTTACCATTTTGGAATCCGTAATGATTTTCTGAATATTTTCCTGCGATAAAGGCGAAGCTGTTACCAAAGAAATACGCTGTGTACCTTTGATATCTTCTACTTTATTGATGAATTCCTGAGCGATATTTCTAAGCTGAGATTCTCTGCCTTGTTTGATGACCAATCGGATGATGTTCTTAGAAACCTGAGAGAAATCTTTGAAGATCTCCAAAGCAATCGCTTCTTTCTTTTTTGCATCGATGATCGGTGTATTCACAAACTGATTCAGTTCTTTGGAAGAAGACATTATTTTCACAATATCCTTCATCTCAGCGAAAACAGCATCTGTGTTACCAGACTCCTGAGTGAAATCCAATAGACCCTGAGCGTATCTTTTAGCTACTTTAGATGTTAACATCTTTATTAGTTAAGGTTAGATTTGTTAAGAATATTTTCTACCAAAGCGTTTTGCGCGCCATCGTTGTCCAATTTCTCTTTAAGGATATTTTCAGCGATGCTAACAGACAACGTTCCGATTTGAGTTTTGATGTCTGCCATTGCAGCATTTTTCTCAGTCTGGATAGATTGTCTTGCTGCTTCGATCATTTTTTCGCCTTCAACTTTAGCACTGTCTTTAGCTTGATTTACGATCTTATCTTTCATATCTCTAGCTTCTTTCAAGATACCATCTCTCTCAGCTCTGGCTTCACGAAGGATTCTTTCGTTATCCTCTTTCAACTGAGCCATTTCCTGCTTAGCCAATTTAGCTTGATTAAGAGCATCTATGATAGATGTTTCTCTCTCGTCTATTGATTTAAGAATTGGTTTCCAGGCAAACTTTCCTAGTAAGAAAAGCAAAGCTAAAAAAATGATGGACTGGATGATAAACAATCCTGATGAAAACTGATGAAGTAATTCCATTATATCGTTAGATTAATTTTTTTTGAAAATTTTTAAATATAAAACATTGCTACAGCCAACCGCTGTAACAATGTTTGTTTTTTGGCTTATGATGCGAACAACGCAGCGAAAGCAACACCTTCTACAAGTGCAGCAGCAATAAGCATAGCAGTTTGGATCTTTCCAGATTGCTCTGGTTGTCTAGCGATCGCTTCAAGAGCAGCAGCACCAATTTTTCCAAGACCGATACCTACACCTAGTACAATAAGACCTGCACCAATAATTCTAGGAATTTCCATAATGTATATAATTTAAAAATTGTTTTATTCTAACTTAATTAATGAGCGTGATTATGATCGTGCTCATGTTCTTCTACCGCCATTCCGATAAACAAAGCGGAAAGCATCGTGAAAATATAAGCCTGCAAAAATGCCACTAGTACTTCCAGTAAATAAATAACCAATGTCAGGAACGGGAATGCAACACCTGCGATCCAGTTTTCGAAAATATAAATAGATCCGATCAATGTCATTACAACGATGTGACCAGCCGTCATATTCGCAAAAAGACGAATCATTAATGCAAATGGTTTTGTCAAAGTCCCCAACAATTCGATTGGCATCATAATAAACTTCATTGGTACAGGCACGCCCGGCATCCAGAAGATATGTTTCCAGTAATCTTTCGATCCTGAGAAAGTGGTGATCAAATAAGTTAAGATTGCCAGGAAGAATGTAATTGCAATATTACCTGTTACGTTGATCCCGAAAGGCATCAAACCTAAAACGTTTAAGAATAAGATGAAGAAAAATACAGTTAACAAATAACCCATAAATCTCTTATACTTATGTCCGATGTTTGGAATAGCAATATCATCTCTGATGAAAATAATCAATGGTTCAAGGAATTTTGCAGCACCTGATGGCACCAAAGATTTCTTGTAAGATCTAGCCATTCCTCCGAATAACACCAGCATCAAAACTGCTACTAAGAAAATCACCAAAACACTTTTTGTGATCGACAAATCCAGAACTCTTTTCTCAGTTGGGTGATGATCTTTATCTAAAGTCAAAGTTCCTTTAGCATCTGTTCTGTAGATTTTTTCGTGGTGAAGCGTATAGAATTTACCATCACTTTCTACCGGAGAACCGTGGATGAATTCGTGGCCGTCTACACCTTCTGTATTACTCATGAAGGTATGAAAACCTTCGTCGTAAATAATAACAGGCAATGGGAAACCGATGTGGTGACCGTCTTTTACCATCAATGCGACATCATGAGCATCCAAAATGTGATGATCTACAAATTCCTTAACTACATTTGCTCTCTCATCTTTTTCAGAAAGTGCAGGCGTTTCAGTTACAGATTTACCATGCTGATTTTCAACAGTTTCGTGTTGAGCGAAAGCCGTTGTAAATAAGAATAAACTGTAAAATAAAATTGCTGTTTTCTTTAGCATCGATAGATTTTTTTTTCGTTTTGCAAAAATAGACTATTTTTTCTCTTTTGAAGAATTAATTTACTGTTTTTTGTCATAATTAATTAACTGTATTGCATAATAGGTAAGCAGTGCAGTGAGGACGAAATAGGGAATGATAAAATGAAATTTAAAATTCGGAACTGCCTCAAAATGAAGCTTATTCCTGATCATATACATCAATCCGAACTTCACCAAAATCAGTCCTATCACAGACATTCCTACAAATTGTGGAAAAGTTCTGTGGATGATCAAAAGCAGCGTTATCATCATCATAAAAATCACACTCAGGAAGAGATAAAACTTGATAATCATCACTTCATCCAGATGGAAAACGAACTTCCAAACTGCAAAATGAATAATGAATGTCAGGAAAAAAAGGACACTGATGACGATATTACTTTTGTTCTTCATTTTCTTCTTTATTTAAAACTTCGAGTCTTTTCAAAGTGGTGTATAACGACAGGCAAAGTCCGCTGAGCCCAATGATCAAAACCAAAACATTGGAGCCGGTTTCGAAATACAGATCCAACTGGTGTCCGCCCCAAAAGGAGATCCCAATAATGAACAGCATCTGGAAAACTACGGAAGAATATTTCCCATATTTCCGCAATGCATTTGAAGGATTATTTTGCTTGTCTTCCAAGATTTGATTTTTGCAAAAGTAAACATTTTAAGTTTGAAGTCAGGGTTTGGATGATGGAAGTTTATGTGTTGAAGTTTAGAAACGTAAATCAAATCCCTCCAAATCCGAATAATAATCCCATTGTAAATCTAAAACCGCAGGGCGGTGAACTGTTAATAGAAACCCAATCATCAAAGCAAGGAAAGCTCCGTAGGAGCGACCTGTTAATAGTATGAGGAAAATCGAAATCTGTTTATTTTAAAATATATCTGTGAAAATTAATGATCGTTAAGTAATTAAACATTCTGAATAAATACGATCTACATTCTCATTATAAATGAATGTCTTTACAGGTGGCTCCCCTGGAGCTTAAATACATTGGCAAATCAATTTCTATTAACAGGTCGCCTTTACAAGGCTTTATTTGTAATTAAAAATCCCTAAATCGAACCGAGTTTAAAACACAAACATTACACATTAAGACAAGATTCGTTTTATCTTGAATCTGCAGCCCGACTTGAACGGAAATCCTTTTTTGTGTGGACTCAATTTCTAATTAAACTGAAATCGTCTGCAAAAAAGATTGGGAGTGGAAGGCGGATAAAGCTGCCCAAATAGCATAAATGATAAATGATGATGGATAAGTGGTGTCCGAGACTGTTTCCTTTGCGTAAATTTTCTTATTTTTGCAACCTTAATATATTACAAAAGTTATGTTCAACAGTTTACAAGATAAGCTAGATAAGGCGCTTCATAATATTTCCGGCCGCGGAAAGATCTCGGAAATCAACGTTGCAGAAACTGTAAAAGAAATCCGACGTGCACTCGTAGATGCCGATGTGAACTACAAAGTTGCAAAGGATCTTACGAAACGTGTGCAGGATAAAGCGCTGGGACAAAACGTTCTGACGTCTCTTACGCCGGGACAGTTGATGACGAAAATCGTGCACGACGAGTTGGTGGAATTGATGGGTGGAAGTCAGGAAGGTATTAACCTTTCCGGGAAACCAAGCGTTATTTTGATTGCCGGACTACAAGGTTCCGGGAAAACGACGTTCTCCGGAAAATTGGCCAATTATCTGAAACAAAAACGCAGCAAAAAACCACTTTTGGTTGCTTGTGACGTTTACAGACCTGCGGCAATCGATCAGTTGAAAGTTTTGGGTGGACAGATCAATGTTGAAGTTTACACGGAACTTGAAAATAAAAATCCAACTTCTATCGCAGAAAACGCTATCAATTATGCAAAATCAAATGGTTTTGATACGGTGATTGTGGATACAGCGGGACGTTTGGCAATTGATGAGCAGATGATGATCGAGATAAAGTCTGTTCACAGTACAATCCAGCCGAATGAGACCTTGTTTGTTGTGGATTCTATGACGGGTCAGGATGCGGTGAATACAGCGAAAACCTTCAACGATGTCTTGAACTTCGACGGTGTTGTTCTTACGAAATTGGATGGTGATACGCGAGGTGGAGCGGCTTTGACGATCCGTTCTGTTGTTGAGAAGCCAATCAAATTTATCTCGACTGGAGAAAAAATGGAGGCTTTGGATCTTTTCTATCCGGAAAGGATGGCAGACAGAATCCTTGGAATGGGAGATGTTGTTTCCTTGGTAGAAAGAGCTCAGGAGCAATTTGATGAAGAGGAAGCGAAAAAGCTTCATAAGAAGATTGCGAAGAATGAATTTGGTTTTGATGATTTCCTGAAACAGATTCATCAAATCAAAAAGATGGGTAATATGAAGGACTTGATGGGAATGATCCCTGGTGTTGGAAAAGCAATCAAAGATGTGGACATTAATGATGATGCTTTTAAACACATTGAAGCGATAATCCAGTCTATGACGCCAGACGAAAGAAGACGTCCTTCTATCATCAACACACCTAGAAAGCAGAGAATTGCTAAAGGTGCGGGAAGAAAAATTGAAGACGTAAATGCGTTAATGAAACAATTTGACCAAATGGGAAAAATGATGAAGATGATGCAAGGCCCACAAGGGAAACAAATGATGCAGATGATGAGCAAAATGCCGAATATGCCGGGAATGGGCGGTGGGTTGTTTGGGAAATAAAAAAAATATCTATTTCCCGTCCTAAAAATCTGGTGCAGATTATAGGTCAAAAATAATTAATTAAACCAAAGCAAAAACGTTTTTGCTTTGGTTTTTTGTTTTATAGGTTTTCATTTGCAATGTTGTTGTTCGTGCATATGGTTTGGACTTAGGTAATGATTGGCAAAGTGAGGACGCAGTTCGCTATAATTCTCAATTGATTCATCCACTATTTTTCTTTTCAACGGTGTTTTAAGATCACATTTATCCTTTCTGCCACTGCATTCTCGTAAGGATCTGAGTTTTGCGTCTTACTGCATTTGATATAGTTTCTTTCCAATATTTTTTGGTATTCGTTCGAGCAATATTGCAGTCAACGGTCAGAATGGTGTATAAGGGATTCTAAATTCACTTTTTAATTTTTCAAAGCTTTCTTTCAGGCAATCAGACTACTTCAGTATTCAGATTGGCTGCAACGTGATGCCCTACGATCTTCTTGGAATAAGCATCGGTTATCAGACTTAGATAATCGGGATTTGCCCTGTTTCGGTAGATGTAATGTCTGCAACCCAAACCTGATTCGGTTTGGTTCACTCTCCGCAAAATTGATCATCATATCAAAGAAAATTGCTTTTTTAGCGTCAATCTAGGCTTGTCTTTCAAGCAATGCTTTTTGTTTTTCGAGTACTTTTACTCAGCCTCCAACCTCGTAATTCTTTGTTTAGGAGTTTTTTGTATAGAATCCGGTGTTTGATTGTTCCAATCACAGTTACCATATTTTCTGAGCCAGCTCACAATGATGGAGCGCGATTGTGCCGCATACTTCTTACGACAATCGGTAATTCCCAACTTACCCGACTCAATTTCTTTTACAATTTAAAGTTTCAAACTCCAACTGTAATCTTGTACGCTTTACATAAAGCGTTTCTAATTGTTCTGTCATATTGATTCTTTTTTTTTTGTATCGCTATTTAAGGAATAGACAAACAAAGAAAATAAAAAGTCCCAAGACAATTCTCGGGACTTTTTATTTTTCTAAAAAATTAGCTGGCATAAAAAAAACCGCATTGCTGCGGTTTTTTTTATTTAAATATCTGTAAGTTAAAACTTATCCCAGAATATCTTAGTGTATAAGAAATCTCCACCAATTGCTGCAGAGGCTGCGGCATAATTAGTTGGATTGGTTGTCTGTTCTGTTACAGGGTATTTCAATCTAACCGGAACTTTACCATTAGCTTCTCCGATAGCACCTTGAGCAGCTGCTAATACAGGATAATCTAATCTTCTGTAGAAATTCCATCCTTGCATAGGCTGATTGTACATTGCAATCCAAGCTTCACTTCCAATTGATTTTTTCCAGTCTGAACTGTCATAAGGATGAGAAGCTAAGTAAGCTACAGCATCTGCATCGGTAAGACCCCATTGTTTTAGGGAAGACGTAACAGCTTTACCATATGCTACTGCGACTGCATCTCCAAGACCCCAACGTGCGGAAGCTTCAGCAAGGTAGAAAGCAACTTCAGTATAATTTAATACAATACCAGGAGTTGTAGCTGTCTGAGCAAAAGTTCCAGCCCACGAATTGGTGTTATAAGATGATGCTAGACCAATTGTCCCACCTTTATAGAAGAAGCTGAAACCAAGTGTATCATCAACGCTTACACTACCTGGCACAAAACCACTTAATGTTACAGTGTTAGCAGTCAAAGCTGTAATTGTACCTACTGCGGCATTTCCTTTGAAAACTCTATCTCCTACTTTTGGAGCTACAGCTGGTGCTGTTGCTGGCAAATTAAATGTAATAGTAGATCCCGTAACTGCAGTAGTCTGTCCTAGTGAATAATGAAGATTTTGTTGGAAATATGATGCTCTTCTTGGATCACTGTTAGCGTTCATTACATCTACTAAAGTTTTACCCGCAACGAAATCCTGTCTACCACTTGCAAGAGGATTTACGTTAGCGTAAATTGGATTCCAGTTTGGATTTGCAGCAACATAAGGAAGCAAGCAATCGTCTGTAGAACTAGTAAATACACCTCCAGAAATTGCTGCCTGTACAGTAGATTTAGCCAAATCAGCGTTTGAATCAGCGATAGCAATTCCCAATTTCAGCATTAAAGAGTTACCAAATTTTTTCCATTTTGGAACACTTCCACTGTAGAACTTGTCACCACTAGCAAAACTGGTCCCGTTAACATCAAGATTTGCTACATCTACTTTTGTTTTTGCAATCAAATCTGCATAAATAGCGCTAGCGTCCTCATAAACAGGCAAAGGATTAACATCAATATTAAGAGATTGAGCGTAAGGTACGTTTCCAAAAGTATCTACAGCTACCTGATATGTGTAAACTTTCATCAGATCAATGATTGCCAATTGATTCTTTTTGGTCACATCCCAAGTAGAAATCTCGCCTGGAGTCGGACTATATGCCTCAATCAATTTTCTTGCTTCATCTAAATTTTTAAGCGTTCTCACATACAAACTCAAAAACACGTTATCGGCAACATTTCGACTCGTAAAGTTATATTGACTTTCATCCGAGTATTGTGCTTCCTGCCAATATTGCATTGTTAATCGTAAATTATTTGTATTTACGTTAGGCGTGCTTGCATAATCAGTAAGCTGCTTCTGAGCATACGTTACTAAAGTGGATGGTACAGTTGTATAGAAACTGTTCGGATCCTTATTTAATTCGGTATAGTCACCATTACACGAGTAGAGTAATGCCGCCATACAGATTGATGATATTATTTTTTTCATTGCTTTTAAATTTTAGAAATTAAGTTTTACGTTAAAAGATACAATTCTAGTTGTAGGTAAAACACTTGTTTGGAAACCTTGAACGTTACCTGCACTTAAACCTGATTCAGGATCAGCAAATGGTAAATTTTTCTTGATAATCCATAGATTATTTCCAATAACGCTGAAAGAAGCACCTTGCACAAATGATGATGCTAGGAATCTTTTAGGAATAGAATAAGTAACTGCTACTTCTCTTAACTTAACATACGTTGCGTCATACACAAACTTCTTGGATGGAAAAGCTTCGTAGCCAAATGCGCCGGTTCCGGAAGCATCTATACGTATATCATTTGGAGTATAGACAGGATTCTGTGCTGTTCCAGTGTTTACTACACCTGAGTGAATGACACCACCACCCTGGCTTAGGGGATTACGAACTGGATTTCCTAAGTCATTTAAGAATACAGAGTCTTGATATAGTCCTGTATTTTGTCCGTAAGCCTGATCAAGAGAAAATATATCTCCGCCTTGCTTCCAATCGATCTGGAAAGACAACTCTAATTGTTTGTATCTGAATCTATTAGTCAAACTTCCAAACCAGTCTGCCTGCATATTTCCGATGACAGCGTTGGTGTTAGTAGTTCTATATTTCCCTGTACTTCCATCGATGATCGGATTACCATTTGGATCATAAACGTAGTCTGTTCCTTTAATTGTCCCGAAATCATCATTAAGTGAAGCATTGATAGTAATAGACTGCTGGAAACTACCCAATGTGATATTTTCTACTCCCGAAGCCAATTCTGTTACTTTAGAACGAGGATTTGACCAGTTTGCGTTTAGTTCCCAAGCAAAGTCAGTAGTTTTAACTGGGATCAAGTTTAGAGCTACCTCAAAACCTTCAGATCTCATATTTCCAACATTCTGAACTTTGAAAGCATTTCCGGAAGAATAAGTTACCGGTAAAGCAAGAATCTGATCAAAAGTATCATTTCTATACCAAGAAAGATCCAATCCTATTCTATTCCCTTGGAATAACTGGAATTCAGCACCTACCTCGTAAGATTTAGTACGTTCCGGTTTCAAATCTGGATTTTTTGCTGTGGTATTGTAGAAATAACTAGGGGTACCAAAAGCAGTAGAAACGGTATATTGGTTAAGTAATTGATCTGCACCAGTATCATTTCCTACCTCAGCATATGAAGCTCTTAATTTACCGAATTTCAAAACATTAGAGCCCTTTAAGAAGCCCCAGTTAGAAACTACAGCACTAAGTGATCCTGAATAGTACCAATAAGAATTATTTGCAGTTGGTAGAGCAGATGATGTATCACGTCTTACAGTACCATCAAGATAATAAGTATCCATAATTCCGAAGTTGGCCTGAGCAAATACACCATAAATTTTCTTAGTTGTATCTGTAATCAACGGTAAATTGGCAGGTGATGTAGTGTTTGTCACACTATATACACCAGGTATAAATAAACCTCCTTGTGTTCCTTGTGAATTGGAGTAGAAACTTTGAACGTTAACGTTAGATCCAATCAAACCGTAAAAGTTTAGGAAATTATCAAAGAACTTATTTTTGTAAGATCCCAAGAAATCGTAATTCTCTTCACCTCTTCTTTGGTTCATTTGGGCATATCCAGATGGTTGATTTCCACTAGCTGGACCAATTGTCATAGCATCTGTCAAAGAGCCAACAGCTCTTCTTTCATCTATAAAATAGGTATAACCATCGTGAGACGCTCTAGCAGTCAAATTGATGTGCTTATCTACATCCCAGCTTAAACTAACATTTCCTGCGAATCTCTCTCTCTTATCAGTTAAATAATTTTCATATAATCTGAAATATGGATTGTCCCAATACTTAGCAGCTGGATCTGTAGGACCTTTGATATTCCAAGAATAGTTTTTTCCGCTATTCATATAGAAATCTCTCTGCTCCAAAATATCGACGTTGGTAGCCCACCACTGACGGAAGTTACCAGCAACACCATGATATCCCGTAGGGTTTTTACCAACAGTACTTTGAGTAACATATGTTGAATATAAAGTAGCAGTAAGGTTATCAGCAATTTTGTAAGACGCTGTACCTGTTAATGCATTTTTGTTCAAATAGGTATTTGGCAGAATATCGTTACCATTTACATTCTGATAAGATAATCTGAAAGAAGACACATCATTTCCTTTAGCAATCGAGAATGAATTATTATAAGTCGCTGCTGTTTGGAAAAGATAAGATGGATCATGTTTTGCTGCTACCCAAGGAGTTGCTTTTCCAAAGTCTTTCGACCCCGGTAAAAATGCAGTGTATTGGAATACCAACAAATTTGGATCGAAAGCGGCACCATATGATGCATCCTCACCAAAAGCAACCATAGGCTGTCCGTTATAGTCATCAAACTGAGAATCCTCATTTGGACCATATAGGTATCCATAACCTTGTCCGTAAGTTTTTTGGTAAGTAGGGAAAGTTTCTTTATTGATTGTACCAATTGATACAGACGAATTCAGGTCGATATCAAGTTTTTGTGATGATTTACCCTTCTTCGTAGTAATAATAATCGCACCATTCTGAGCTCTTGATCCGTATAATGCAGTTGCAGCAGCACCTTTCAGAACGTTGATTTCAGCAATATCATCAGGATTGATATCGGAAATCGTGTTACCGGTATCAACTCTTAGTGCTGAAGTATTGATGTTCTGACTGTTATTAAGCATAGGCGTACCATCGATAACAAAAAGCGGTTGGTTATTACCAGTCATTGACCGATAACCTCTCAATGTAACGTCAACAGAACCTCCCACGTTTCCACTTTGCTTAATATTAAGACCGGCAACCTTACCTGATAAATTGCTAGTAAAGTTAGAAGTCGGAGATTTTGAAACATCCTCGGCAGAAATCGTTTGAGTAGAATAGCCTAGTGCTTTCTTTTCTCTCTTGATACCCAAAGCCGTCACTACAACGCCTTCGATATCTTGTGTTCTTGCAGTATCCTGTACCGTTTGCGCCGAAACCATTGCAAAAGACGACGAAAGAACCACTGCTAAAACGCTTGTTGTTAATTTTTTCATATCAAATCAAATTTTTCAATAAACAAAAATGCAAAACTTTATTAATATATACAACACAAATTGTTAAAAATTTGTTAATTGTATTATGTAAAGTTTACTAATTCTATAACTTTGACAAGTAATTTTTATTATGCCATTACTAAAAAAATTTTCAAAGTCGCTTTTAGAAGCGGGATGCGACGAGGTTGGAAGAGGATGCTTATCCGGGCCGGTGGTAGCAGCAGCAGTTATTGTTAACAAAAATTTTAAGCAAAATTTAGTTAATGATTCTAAAACGTTAAATTTTAAAACCCGCCAGAATCTAGACCTATATATAAAAGAAAATGCTGTAGATTTCGCCATTGCAGAACTTTCTCCGGAGTTTATAGACAAGCACAACATCCTCAACGCCAGCATCCACGCAATGCATTTAGCTTTGGATCAGCTGAAAAGCAGACCGGAACTCATCCTTGTAGACGGTAACAGATTCCATCCCTACAACTTTACACCGCACCACTGCATCATAAAAGGTGACAGCAAGTTTCTTTCAATAGCCGCCGCATCCATCATCGCTAAAAATTACCGTGATAACCTGATGATCAAGCTCCACGACGAATTTCCGGACTATGGGTGGAACACCAATTTCGGATATTGTACAAAAACACATCAAAAAGGTTTGAAAAAATTTGGACCAACAATCCACCACAGGAAATCTTTCCGTCTGGATTATGATGTTGAGATAGATTAAAATTCTTAAAACTATTTTGTAAATTGCTTCCTAAACCTATTATATAAGGATGCAAAACACATACACCGTCATCAACGCTTCTGCCGGCTCGGGCAAAACATACCGCCTGGTGCAGAGTTTACTGATGATCTGTCTTCGCTTTCCAAACCAGTCAGATGCTATCCGAACCATTCTGGCACTCACTTTCACCAACAAAGCGGCCAAAGAAATGAAGGAGAGAATCCTATTTTACCTCGGCGAATTTGTGAAAGACCATTATGCCGAAAATCGGGACCTGAAGAATGTTCAGGAGGCATTGGCGTCGCAAGGCTACAAGATTACGCTGAATGATTTGCACTACCGCTCACAGAAGGTTCTGGATTACATTCTGCACCACTACTCTACTTTGAACATCGGAACTATTGATAAATTCAACTCCAGGCTGGTCAAGAGTTTTTCGTACGAACTGGGATTGGCTCAGAACTTCAATCTGGAAATTCAGCCGGAACCCTATCTGATCGAAGCTGTTGACAAGATGCTGGACGAAATCGGTGAGGACGAAACGGTTTCCGACGCTTTTATGGATTTCATTAATTATAATCTGGACAACAATGAACGTGTAAACCTCAATCAGACTCTTTATAATTCGGCAAAGAAATTTGTGAGCGATGTCCATTATCAGCCACTTCAGTCCAACAAAGATTTTGAATGGGAAGCCTATGAAAATAAGAAAAACGAGCTGCGAGAAACTCTTAAAAATTTAAAATCAGAATCACTTGAAATTACCAATAAAGCTTTAGATCTGATCAAAAACAGGAATATTGAGATTGAGGATTTTGCGGGCGGGAAAAGCGGAATCGGCGGATTTTTCCAAAACATTCTGGAGTTTCATAAAATTAAGGATAAAAAATTTCCGTTCCCAACAACTTCCGAAGATTCTAAGATTGAAACGTTTCTGAAAGGCGCTTCCACAAAAGGAAAACACAAGCAAGCCGAGATTCAGGATATTTTGCCGCAATTGATTTCTTGGCGCCGGGAAATCATTGATTTGTATATCAATTCTCAGAAAAAAGAAAAAGTTCTGCAGGCGATTTTACCTTTGAAGGTGAATGCTGATATTCAGAAAAAACTGTTGGAGATTGAGGAAGAGAACGACTTGGTTCTGCTTTCGAAATTTAATATTCTGATTAATGAAAATCTTCGGAATGAGCCTTCAGCTTTCATTTACGAAAAGGTCGGAACGCAATTTCAGCATTATTTCTTTGACGAATTCCAGGATACTTCTACTATGCAATGGCAGAATTTCCTGCCGCTCAGAGACAACAGCATCACCTCCGACGACACCAGTTTCACCATCGTAGGCGATCCAAAACAGAGCATCTACAGGTTTCGCGGCGGCGAGAGTGAACTGATGCTGAACATTATCAATCAAAAAGAAATCACACCAAAATTTGCAACGGCGGAAATCCTAGGTTTTAACTGGCGAAGTGCCCGGAATATTGTTGATTTTAACAATAAACTGTACGGCTTTATGTCGGGAGATCTCAATGAGCAGCATCAGAACATTTTTGGAATCAACGCCCTGCAGGAATCCAAATCAGAGCTGGGCGGCCGTGTAAAAATTCATCTGCTGGAGAACTCTACCAAAGATAACTTCTACGGGGAGACAGTCGCGAAAATGCAGAATGACATCCAGGAAAGTCTGGATAACGGCTTTGACTTTTCCGACATTACGATCCTTTGCCGCGGCAACTCTGACATCTTCAACTATTCCCAGCTTTTGGGAAACCTGAAAGTCAGTTATAAAGGAAAAGAAACCTACATCAAAACGATTTCCGAGAAAGGCCTGACCCTCGATTTGGCATTTACCATAAAAGCTCTGATTGAGTTTCTGAAATGGAATCTGGTTCCGAAAAACCGTCAGTTCTTGGTCAAAATGATGTATTTCCTGAATGTTTCGGGAAGAATTACAATGATGGATTTCACTTCGGAAATAAAAGAGATTTTGAAGTTTGACAATAAAAAAGACATTGAGGATTTTATCAACGAAAAATATAATGTAACGCTGATTCAGAAAGACATTCCGCAGCTTAATCTTTACAATTTTATCGAATATTACGTCCACGAATTCTCGGTTGAAAATAAAGAAACCGATTTCTTGCTGAATTTTCTGGAAATGCTTCATAATTACACGCAGAACACGGGCGCAACCCTGAAAGAATTTCTGAAATATTGGGATGATGAAGCGTCGAAAATCAGTATTCAGGCGAGTGAAAATGTGGATGCGATACAAATTATGACGATTCATAAAGCGAAAGGTCTGGAATTCCCCATCGTTTTTATCCCGATGCGGAACGAAAACAGTGACAAAAAATTCTCGGAATGGTTTGACCTCGGGAGTGAGGATGCACTGAAAACCGTGATTTTGAATCAGTTTTCTCCCGAGTTGGAAAGGTATGATGAAGAACTGGCAGGTTTTAATCTGATTAATTCTTACCGAAATAAAATCGATCGATTCTGTATACAATATGTAGCGACCACGCGGCCTGTGGAACAACTTTTTTTCTATCTTGAAAAGCCGAATAAATCTGCAAATCACCTGGAATTATTTGACTTCGCGAGCCAATTTCAACCTGTGGAAAATGGCGAATTACTGGATTCTTTTGATGTTTATGAAGTCTCTACAGAATCATTAAAAAAGCAAAAAATTAAGGAGAAAAAAGAATACGTATCCGAGAATATCACTTCGATTTCCCAAAAAACGGAGAAAGCGTCGAACATTGAGATTGCGACCTCATCCAAAAATTACCAAAACCGTGTAGAACACGTGAGAATGGGTATTTTCACGCACGAAATCCTATCCAAAATCAAAACAAAAAAAGATGTTCTTAAAGTTTTAAATTCTTACCTGTTAGAAGGTACGATTACAGCTGAGGAAAAAGCATCGATTCTGGAACGTATTGACAACACAGTTAATAATCCTGATTATGCATCTTATTTTGAGGAAAACCTGATTATCATTAATGAAAGAGATATGCTTTCTTTGGAAGACGGCAATTCCAAAACTTACCGCCCGGATCGATTAATTAAAACAGTAAACGGCTTTATCATCGTAGATTTCAAAACAGGAAGTGAGAAGGAAAAAGACCAGAAACAGGTTGAACTTTATCAGGAAAAACTGGAAAAATTCGGAAAAAAAGTTTTAAAAACGGATGTGATTTATATTTAAACTTAAAGAAATAGACTGATAGAATAAACAAAAAAAAATCCCAAGAAATAGATCTTGGGATTTTGTCTTTTTATTTTTTAACGGCGGTTACGACCTGGCCTTCCATTTTTGTAATATTATCAAAAATCTGTTTGAACGCCGGATAATATTCTTTCGGATAAACGGGATCTTCTACCGTTGTGGTCGTTTCTACAGTCAGTTTGTTGCCTTCCTGCGTCACTTTGTAAACATACTGAATTGCGCTGTCTTCTGTCCGGAATTTTTTGGATTTCGGTACGTTTTCAAAAACATAGCCGTCCGGCAGAGTGATTGTTACTTTTTTAATTTTGTCATAACCTGTGTACAGTTCTATCGGCGATCTGCGTTCGTCTGTCTGATCAAACTCGTGGGATTTGTTGAATAAAAACAGAAGCGGATTGAAAACCAGCTTGTTCCCGATGCCATCTACAAAACTATCGGAATCAAAATCGAAACTGGTCTGGAAATCACCTTTCTCCGTCACGCCAGATTTGATGTTTGTGTAAGGGAATTTGTATCTTTCTTTATAATAGGTGTTTTGATATTCGGTCTTGTTTTCGTCATGCCTTTCATTGTTCATCATTGCGTAAAGCATGGTATCTCTGTCGGAAAAACTGCCGCCAAAAGTGCCGTCCGGATTCAGTTTGGCGTCTACGGTAAGATAAGTCACACTTTTCTGAGGACACAGCACATTGATCTGTTTGGCCTCGGTTTTCGTCATCACAAATCCGTAATAATTGAGCGCTGCAGGACGGATGATGTTTGGTGTTGTCATCTTGGAAGTGGCATCATACAAGGTAAATTTCCCATCAAAATCTACAGAAGCCAAAACATAGTTCAGCATTCCGATACTGGGCGAATAACTGGTAAGAATTCCGCGGCCCACTGTAGAAAGAAGAACGGGTTCTGCATTTAAGTTGGCACTTCTCATTAATAAAATCAAGAGAAGATTGATCTCTGCAGAATTACCCAGTTTTGTGCTGATGAGATTCTTGAGCCCTTTGTCCGTGAAAGCAGAATATTCCCCGTCCCAGCTGTATTTGCTTTGTGTAAATTTCAGCACTGCGGCTGCTCTTTCCGCTTCATTTTTGATAGATTTGATCTCCTCGGGCAGAATTTCTTTTACGAGGTTATTCCGTTTCAGCTCATCGCCAAAATTCTCATCGTCATACAGCTGCTTTCTGATATCCTGCCAGCTCACACCATAAGATTTGAAACCACCGCTCATCGAACCATCGTGAAGATTGCCACCAGTCATAGGAAAATTGGTAGAATTGAGTTCAAAACGGACAGAAGTTCTGTAATTTTCGATATTGTTGACATATTTTTCGTCTTTGTAAGCTGCAATATTTTTGTAAGCAAAACGGTAAGTTCTGCTGTCTGAGCCATAAAGCATTTTGTCCGCAACTTCCTGCTTAAACGGTTTCAGTTCGCCTTTGTAATTGACGTTGTATCCGTAATATATTGGTGCATCAAATACGTATTCGAAATAGCGTATCGGCACTTCATCCTCTATCATCACCTTTGGAATCACGTACATAAACGGCGATAATATGGAGTATTTGTATTCTACGACAGAGCCGTCTTTTACATTTTCGAAGGCAAATTTGGTGACACTGTAGTTTTTGTTCTCTTTGGATTTGTATTTGGAATTCTTATCTACTTGTGTTGCGGCAATTTTGCCATCTACCAAATTGTAAGTATTCACTTTCAAAGAGGTAATCTTTTCATTGGTATTATTGCTTCCCTGGCGTGTGTAGATCTCCTCTTCCAGAAACTTTTTAGCGTCATCTTTTTTATAAATCTTGACTCTGCTGATGACGTCCAGATGCAGCTCTCCTTCCGTAATATAATAATGGTAGGTTTTGTAGAGCACCTCAGCAGGCTCAGCAGCATTTTTGGAATAGGAAGTGGTTTTCAGATCTTCTATGTCCAGTTTTGGAAGATCGAGAAATTTGTACTGTGCAAAAATGGGCAATGCCAGAGTGACAGTTAATAATTGTAAAATTTTAGTTTTCATTGGTTGGTTATAATGCGGTAATCAGAATTTTGGTATGGTCTACCTTATTGGTTTTTTTTCGGAAATTGATATAATCTGCAATTTTATCGGCAGGAAAGGTTCCTTTCTTCAGCAGGAACTTTCTTCTGACCAGTAATTTTTTATCCTGCGGAATAAACTCCATAGAAAAGCTTCCGAATTCGGATTCTATTTTTACGGGTGCAATTGTTTCGGAAAACTTGTGTGTTGCCGGGATGGTGTATTCTATTTCGTAATCGTCCGTAAAACCGAAAGGGATTTCTATCGGTAATTTTCTGTCTGTATTTTCCAGATAAAAATCGGAATCGATAAAAGGAATGGCTTTAAAGTAAATGTCGGAACCCAGAGATTTGGAGTAGTTGACTGCTTTGAAGTTCAAATCAAAATCGATCTGCGCATTATTTCTGTCATTGGTCACATTTTGAAGGTCTATAGCAGAAAACTGAAGATTGTCATAAAGGTGTTTCAGCGCATCCTTTTGCTCTGCAGGCGTTAATGATAAAATGGGCATCAGCAGATCGTAACTGCCGCCCATATAGGAAAACTTAGAAAGAACGTCCAATGTATTGTCAGCAGAAATCGTGGCTTTTATCCGCAGGATCTCTCTGTTGTTTTCTGCCAGTGATTTTGGAGTATCCAGGATTTCTACAGTGTTATCCTTCACCATCATCACGTTTCTGTCCATCGTTCTGTACCCCAGATGATCAAATGCAATTTTCTGCGAGGTATTCTCCAGCCAGATATTTCCTTTCTCCGTCGGTACGCAGAGTATCACATGATTGCCATCCATTTTCGGAAAATCCTTATCAAAAATTTTTGGTGTAGCATCCATATAAATGACAGAATAATAGGATGGAATGCCGGCTGCTTTCAACAGTACACGCATATAATTGGTGAGTGCCTTGCAGTCGCCATAGCCTTTCTTCCGCACAGCATCCGCAGACATCGGCTGCCATCCGCCAATGCCTATCGAGATATTGACATAACGCGTTTTGCTCTGCATATACTGGTAGATCGTTTTCACTTTTTCCTCCGTAGAACCTTTTAAGTTAAGTGAATTAACTTCCTGCTGAATCTCGGGTGTAATCTGAGAAACTGGATCCAGAAGTGTATTGTACCATTTCCCGAAATCTGCCCAGCTTGTAAAATTGCCCTTTTTCCCCTCAAGACTAAATTGATCCAGCGCAAATTCCGATTTCGGCAGGACGACGGACATACTTGGAGAATACTTCTCATCATTGATCGCAGGTACGTTTTTGTAAGCTACAAAAAGATGGTTATCATCACCGGAAACCTCAGTTTTTGCGTAAGAATTTTCTGTGATTTTCTTTCTCAGTTTGATGCCCGATTTGTTGAGGATCTCTATCCCGGAATTCTCTATAGAAACATTAAAATCATAAAATGGAGAAATAGTCGGTAAAAACACAGTATTGCTTGTGCTCGCCTTATACTGAATCTCGAGCGTGTAAGGATACGATATACCTACGATATTGGTGTACAGAACGCGGTCGTCACCATACAGCTCAGACTGCCCGCTATGACTGACATCCTGCAGGTCGCTCTTGGAATAGGTCTTGGTCACCTTGCCTTCGCTGTTATAAATCTTAATTTTAACATCGCCGATGCGCAATGTTTTGTTGAATGGGATATAAACACGGGAATACTTTTCGCCCGCTTTGTTGAGGATCGTCAGAACTTCTGTATCTGTGATGTCCAGGTCATCTACAGAATTGACAGTATATTGGGAAAAGTTTTTTCGTACGACAGCATTGGCATCTTTTTTAAGTTCTTCCGGAATCTCTGAGACAGCATAATTCTGTGAAAACATCTTTACAGATATCAACACACACAGGGTTATTAGTTTTTTCATGGTTTGAGGAAGAATTAGTTGGCTGCCGGCACAAAAACTCTCTGCGCCAATTCCTGATCAAAAAGGTATAATGCAGAAGGATTGTCTTTTACCATTTTGATTTTAGTTACCAGAAGCGAAGCGCTTGCCTCCTCCTCTACCTGCTCATTGATGAACCACTGCAGAAAACTGGTTGTTGCAAAATCGCTCTCATCATTGGCCGCCTTCACGATGTTGAAGATACTTCTGGTTACCAGCCTCTCGTGATCCAGGGCTTTTTCGAAAATCTCCTGTGCGTTCGAGAATTCGTGCGGAGGTTTTGGTATCTCGTTGAGGATGATCTTTCCTCCTATATCGTTGACGTAATCGAACATTTTATCAGCGTGCATCAGTTCTTCTTTAGACTGTACCCGGAAATAGTTTCCGATGCCTTCCAGATCCTGAGCGTAGAACCACGCACTCATAGATAAATAAAGCTGCGCAGCATACTGTTCTTTTGTAATTTGTTCATTTACGAGATTTATAATCGTCTCACTTACCATAACCTTATATATTTTTCTCAAATATAAAGAAAAGAGCCGTTAAAAAATAACGACTCTTCCTGAAATTAACCACAAAATAAAAACTTACTTAACTACTGCTGCGTGAGCCCGCTTTCTGTCTTTAAAATCCTCCTTTCTCTCTGCCATTCTTTTGGCTTTCATTTCGTGGAATTTTTTAAACTGTTCAGGCGTCAATATTTTTTGCATTGCCTCTTCATTTTGCTTCATCTTCTGCATTCTGTCAACTTTTTTAGCTGCAAATTCCTGTTTCTTTTCGGCAGATTTTGATTCGTGCAATGCTTTCAACTGAGCTACTTGCGCATCTGTAAGATTCAGTTCCTGCTTCATTTTCTGCATATATTCTGCTTTCTTCTGCATGTGATCTCCGTTTGCAGGTTTAGTCTGCTGTGCAAATCCGAAAACTCCTAATCCAAGAAATGCTGCACTTAATATTAATTTTTTCATTTTAATTGATTTTTTATATTATTAATTATATCTGTTTGTTTGATGTCTGGTTTAATATAAAGTTAATTGCTTAATTTATAAAATTTTGTTAAATTTTCAACAACTTATCTGGCTGTAAATCTGGCGCCGGAATTTCTGCTGTTATTTTGGGATGACGGCGAAGAATTTCTTTGGTTTCCGTTGCTTCTGATCTCCATCTTTCTCTCCGAATTCTGGTTTTGTCTTACGCCGTTATTTTGATTCGGTCTTACACTGCTGTTCTGATTTCGAATCCCATTATTCTGAATTGCCGGCGATTGAGATCTGATATTTGTATTTCCGTTTCGGATTCCATTTGCATTTCCCGCACCATTGTTTCCGCCGGATCTTACATCGTTGTTTCGATTATTTCTGTTGCCACCGAAGTTATTACCATTTGCACCGCTTCTTACCGACTGATTTCTGACGCCGTCATTTCTGTTGGGCTGGATCACATTCTGGTTTCTTCCCGTATTTCTGAAACCTTCTTTAAAATTACCTCTGTTGACCTTGTAAACATTAATATTAACATTTCTGTAAACGGGTCGTACAGGATATCGTCTGGCGTAGAAATTAGTAAAACGGTTTCTGTAAAAAACAAACGGACTTGCGCCTCTGAAATAAACATTCTGGTAGACTACAAAAACTCTTGGACCCAAGATATTCTGTAAAGCATAAAATCTGTCATAGTACCATCTGTCCGGATTATATCTGTAATAGGAATTCCATGCACCATAAGAAGCGAACCTGTTATTCAGCATCATAATCTGATCTACCTGAAAAGGACTCAGCCTGTTCTGCATAAAAAACTGATCCCAATTCACAGAATAGACTGCCTTCTGATAATCGTTATAGTAGCCTTGGTAATACTGATCCGGGTAATAATCTGTAGGATAGTTGTAGTAGTAATCTTCGGGATAATCGTAGGAATTATCGTAGTATTCGTATCCGTTATATTCATTTGGATAAGTGTCATAATAATCCTGGGCAAAAACCAAAGTTCCCAAAACTAAAGCGAGGCTTAAAAATATCTTTTTCATTTTGTTCTGAATTTTATTTAATTGTGAAAGTCATTTTCCATTCCTGTGATATAGCTTTCTGTCTTTTGGATATGGGATAAGATTAAAAGTTAAAGTCTGAAGAATTATTATCATTAAAATCGAGAAGAAACAAGGCAATCCATACTGATAGTCAGCACCATAATTTTATTTCCTTAAAATCAAAAAACCTTTCAGAAATCTATCTGAAAGGTTTTACAATCTTTTTTATTGAAGTTTAATAGCGTCCGCTTCCTTCTATCCAGCCGGCAATTTTATGGTTGAAGTCTGTCTCATCTTTCAGATCTTCCAGCTTCAGATGCATTCTGTAGCGCCAGTAATGCGGGAAAACCGCAGGATTATTGATTCTCTCCTCATCCATATTCGGATTCATCAGATTTTGGTCTGTAGCCAGAAATTCCTGAATCGGGAAGATCGCAAGCATCGCTTCTGTGTAAAGATGCTGTTTCATTATCATCTCTGAAAGTTCTGCCGTCAGATCCCAAGGTGCAGTTCCGTATTGTCCCAGTTGTCTGTTGAAGTATTTCTGAGTCAGATTCCTGTCCTCGTGCCACCATTGCCTCAACGTAGAACTGTCGTGGGAAGATGCTGTAACCACATTCAGGTAACTCACATTTCTGGGATCGTACCATGCAATATCGTCCGAAGGCATTCTCTGCACTTTCAGAGCGGTGATCGCCAGCTTGTCCATTACTACAGGCACCGAATCCGGCACCATTCCGAGATCTTCTCCGCAGATAAGCATGGTGGTAGAATTCAGCAGGGCCGGCAATTTCTCCATCGCTTTCTGATACCAAAGGCCATCCTGACGCTTGAAGAAATAATCATTATAAAGATCTCCCAGTTTGGCTTTCTCCCAATCCGGCAGGTATTTGTAGGAAGACGTTTTCGATATATTAAAACGCGGATGGTAAACCACACCGTTTTCAGTGTCTTCTGTCAGGAATAAAACATTGCCCGCTAGCGAGATCAGTTTTTCCTCAGCCCAATCCCATTTTTCTTTTTTAAAGTAATCGGAAAGTTTTCTTTGAGTATCAAATTCTGCCTTAAAAGTGTATGTTCCGTTCTGATGGTTATCAAAGAAATGATTCTGCACTTTTTCCTTAAGCTCGCCAAAATTGTCCCAAAGTATCGGATCATTTACAAATGGCTTGATGTATCTGTCAGAATCAAAAGGAATCTGCCGGTCCGAAAATTCTCTTTCCGTAACAGGTACAGCAGGATAGAAATAGCCGAGCAGACCTTGTGTAGCAGAGATCGGCATCCTCCAGATTCTGAAAAATCCAAGAATATGATCGATTCTCATGGCATCGAAATAACGTTCTAAAACTTTGAAACGCTTTTTCCACCATTGGTAGCCGTCCGCTTTCATCACTTCCCAATTGTAGGTCGGAAACTCCCAGTTTTGTCCAAGATCTGAAAATTGATCCGGCGGCGCACCGGCCTGGAAATCCATTCCGAAAAGTTCCGGCTCTGTCCACGCTTCTACGGAATAACGGTAGATGCCAATTGGCAAATCGCCCTTCACCGAAAGTCCTAGTTTATGCAAATACTCCACAGCGTCCTGCAACTGCAGATGCAGCTGATACTGGACCCAGACGTGAAGCATAAGCACCGAATATTCCTTATGCTTTGGCACATATAATGTAGCTACTTTGCCTGCCACAAATTTCTTATGCGTTTTCCAGTCATTGAAATTGGGCGTTTTGTATTTGTCTCTCAGAACACAGAAAGCAGCATAAGGCATCAGCCATTCTTCATTGTCCTTAATGAATTTTTTAAAGTTTTTATCTTTGATAATGGCTTCCTGGTTTTCCTTAAAAACCGCCGTTATAAATTTCCACTTTCCGGAAATCATTTGCTCGTAATCTATCAGATTTACTGCATTCAGTTCCGCCTTTTTATCTGCATATTCTTTTACTAAGTTCTTCGGTAAAGCATATTCCAGTTTTTCAACAGAAAGATATTGCGGATGAAGTGCATATACGGAAATCGCAGCATACGGGTAAGAATCTGTCCAGGTATAATTGGCAGTTGTATCGTTGATCGGCAAGATCTGGATCACGGACAGTTTTGCATCATTCGCCCAATCTCCAAGCTTTTTGATATCGGAAAACTCACCGACACCAAAACCTTCTTCAGTTCTCAGAGAAAAAACAGGCACTGCAACACCTGCAGAATGCCAAAGTGTGTCATTGTTGAATCTGAAATAATGATCTGCTCTCACATACAGAAGATCTTTCGTAGGATTTCCGAAAACCCAGCGGTTCTCGCCCGGTTCTATGTAGAAAATATGACCTGTGCTTTTGTCTTTGATAGCGTATTTGTAAAGGACAGTCTGATGGGTAGGAATCTCAACGCCGGTTTCCCAAACGCCATAATCGGTTTCCCTGAGTTCTACTGATTTCTCGGGATTCCAGTTTCCCAGCGCATCCACATTTCCGATGATTACCAGTTGCCCGTTGGGATTGTAAAGCGGCGCTTCTATCCTGAAAAGATGGGTTTGCTTTTTCACCACCGACAGTTTTTCCGGTTTGAAACCCTGCAGACGGTTGTGAAGAATTTTGTTGGTCAGATAATTTTCGGGAAAATTCTTAAGATTCCAGCTGTCAAAAATTACAAATTCTTTAAAACTGTTTGGGAGATTGAGTTTGTGGCTCGGAATCTCCTCATCCAAAACATTTCCCTGTTCGTTCAACAAAAGGTATTTGTACTCAATTGATTTTGAAAAATAATCAATTTCTGTGGTCCAGTTATTATTTTCGGAATAGTTTAAAGGATGATCTCTGTGATCGTTTTTATCGTCGAAAAGTCGAAGAATAAGCCGCTCGCCAACTTTCGTTCCGAAATTAATACTAAAATATAGTTTCATTATTAAGGTCTATTAATATGGACGCAATTTAATGAAATAATGAATTATATATATTATTCGTTCAAAAAAATCATTTTTTCGTAATTCTGCGGACAAATGCCGGAATTTGTTTTTCCAAGGCGGACATCAGTCCTGTGGTATTCCGGGCTTTAGCATAGCGGGAAACCGAGGCATCCTGGAGCGAAAACAGTAGAAAATCATTGATTTTATCTTTTGGAATTTCTGCTTCTGTGAAATAATTATCTTCAATTTTACTTCGTATCCAGCGGATATCATCCTGGGTATCTTCGTACTTATAGAGCCTTTTTTGACGTTTTGATTTACCGCTGACTACATCGTAGATAGCCTGAACATTCACTATGGGCGGGATTCCGATGAGCGGCGCAAGGATATCGTTCATAGCATCAGCCGGTTTTTCCCTGGATTTTTCCGGCGCTTTTGGGAGGCCTATCGACTGCCTAAGTTCCTCTTCCGGATCTCGGATCTTTAGGTGGCTGGCATCTGTATTGATATTGCCTGTAATCTTGATTTTTGAGACGTTCACTTCCTCTATTTCGATCGGTATTCTAAGAAGTCTTACTGTCAGAAAATAATCATTTTTGATGATCACGTTTCCACGCTCGTAATTTTCTTTGACGAATCGGATCTCGTCACCCGTCTTTGCATTAATAGAAAACTCACCAACATCGTTGCTCAAAACTTTCTGATCAGAAGTAATATTGACAATTAAAGTACCGGGAAGCCGCGCCGATCCCTCGGTAACAACAACGCCGGAAATTGTCTGCGAACTTATCACTATGGAAATGACGAGAAAATAAGCGAATAGAAATTTCTTCAATCAGGATTAATTTTAACCAAAAATAGGTCTTTATTAAAACAAAAAATACGGTTTAACTTTCGTTAACCGTATTTTTAAGTATTTTAAGATGTATTTCTGTTATAGCAATTGATAACTTGTTCCGTCTCTTCCGTCTTTCAGCTCGATTCCCTTTTCAAGAAGTTGATCCCGGATCTGATCGGAAAGATCAAAATTTCTGGATTTTCTGGCCTGATTTCTCAAATCGATTAAAACCTGCAAAGTCTGGTCGAGCTTATCGTTATTAGATTCCTCAATCATTTCCAATCCTAAAACATCAAAAACAATGGCGTTCAGGAATTGTTTTAAATCTTCATAATCGTTGGTCGAAATACTTTCTTTCCCCAGCTTGGAAGCCGAAATAAACTTCACCGCTTCGAATAAATGGGAAATCAAAACCGGACTGTTGAAATCGTCTGACAGAGCTTCCACCACTTTTTCTTTCCAGATTTTATAATCGAAGGAAGATGTTTCTACACCTTCTGTCGGAACTTGTGTATTAAGGATTTTCACGGCTTCCATCAATCTGTTGAAGCCTTTCTCGCTGGCCAACATTGCGTCATTGGAAATATCCAAAACACTTCTGTAATGCGCCTGCAAAAAGCAGAATCTCAACACACTTGGGTGGAAAGCTTTCTCAAAGAAATCATTGTTTCCGGAAATCAATTCCATTGGAAGAATGTAGTTTCCTGTGGATTTACTCATTCTTTGCCCGTTCATTGTCAGCATATTGGCATGCATCCAATATTTCACTGGTTCTACGCCGTTGCAGGCTTTTCCCTGAGCGATTTCACATTCGTGGTGCGGGAATTTCAAATCCATTCCGCCACCGTGGATATCAAACTGATCGCCGAGATATTTTGTGCTCATTGCAGTACATTCAAGATGCCATCCCGGGAAACCTTCGCCCCAAGGCGACGGCCATTTCATGATATGTTCGGGAGATGCTTTTTTCCAAAGTGCAAAATCCTGTGGATTTTTCTTTTCAAACTGCCCGTCCAAATCTCTTGTATTGGCGAATAATTCCTCAATATTTCTGCGGGAAAGCTCACCATAATTAAGACCTCTTGCATTGTATTCCAAAACATCGAAATAGACAGAACCGTTGCTTTCGTAAGCAAAACCTTTTTCAATTAAATCTTTTGCCAATTCCAATTGTTCGATAATGTGGCCGGTTGCAGTCGGTTCAATAGTCGGCGGAAGCAAATTAAATTTCTTCAACACTTCGTGAAAATCGACGGTGTATTTCTGTACAATTTCCATCGGCTCCAGCTTTTCCAGTCTGGATTGTTTGATGAACCGGTCATTATTAATATCGCCATCGTCCGTCAAATGTCCGGCATCTGTTATATTTCTGACATATCGGACTTTATAACCAAGAAACTGAAGGCTTCTGTAGATAAAATCGAAGGACAAAAAAGTTCTCACATTTCCCAAATGCACATTGCTGTAAACTGTTGGTCCGCAAACGTACATTCCGATATTACCATCTAATATGGGTTTGAAAACTTCTTTTTCGCCTGAAAGCGAGTTGTATATTTTTAGTTGCATTGTTTTTTATGAATGATAAATTATAATTGATAAAAGATTAAATATTTGACGCAGAAAAACAGCAACAGACAATTGTTGTAATGAAAATTTGATGCGTCAGTTTTTTATATTTTATCATTATTAATCAAATTTTGCGTGGCTTCCCACATAATGTAGGAATTCCTGTCTTGTAATAGGATTAGTTCTGAAAATACCACTCAATTCTGCTGTAATTGTAGAACTTGCCGTGTCTTTTATCCCACGACAATTCACACAAAGATGTTTAGCATCTATAATACAGGCTACATTATTCGTTCCTAACGCTTCTTTCAGCGCGTCAACAATCTGCATTGTCAAACGCTCCTGAACCTGCGGTCTTTTCGCGTAATAATCAACAATTCTATTAATTTTAGACAAACCAATCACTTCTCCGCTAGAGATATAGGCAACGTGCGCTTTCCCGATAATCGGCAGGAAATGATGCTCGCAGAAAGAATAAACTGTAATATCTTTCTCTACCAACATCTGACGGTATTTGTACTGGTTTTTGAAGGTAGAAATACCCGGTTTATTTTCCGGAAGCAAACCGCCGAAAATTTCATTCACGTACATTTTCGCTACCCGCTTGGGTGAATCTTTAAGAGAATCATCGGTCATATCGAGACCCAAAGTATGCATGATATCGCCAAAAAGGCCTTCAATCTTCTTAATTTTTTCTTCAGCGCTGAGATCAAAAGCATCTTCTCTCAGAGGCGTATGATCTTTTCCTGTAAACAGATCATCATCATTGTCAGGAATGTGTTCCATAATATCATTGGTAATAAGAAGCAAAAATAAACAAAATTTATCTACTCCGTCGAGAGTAAATCTAAAGATTTGATTATAAAAAGAATAGATTTAGAAAGCGTCTAAAAAACTAAAAAAAAATTGAAATGATTTGATTTTTTATATATTTGCACCAAATTAACATAATTAAAAATAAAATACTATGTCAGACATTGCATCAAGAGTAAAAGCTATCATCGCTGATAAGCTTGACGTTGAAGAAACAGAAGTGACTCCAGAAGCTAGCTTCACAAACGATTTAGGAGCTGATTCTTTGGATACTGTTGAACTTATCATGGAATTCGAAAAAGAATTCAACATTCAGATTCCAGATGATCAAGCAGAGAAAATTACAACTGTTGGTCACGCTATTGCTTACATCGAGGAAGTTGTAAATAAATAATATTTATTCAAGACAAAAAAAATTTATGGAATTAAAGAGAGTAGTTGTAACCGGCTTCGGCGCTATTACACCCGTTGGAAATAACGCGAAGGAATACTGGGAAAGCCTTAAAATAGGAGCAAGTGGCGCTGCCCCGATTACTCTTTTTGATTCCACTAATTTTAAAACTAAATTTGCCTGCGAGGTAAAAAACTTTGATGCCCTTAATTATTTTGATAAGAAGGAGGCAAAAAAGATGGACAGAAATTCGCAGTTTGGTCAGATAGCTGCGAGAGAGGCTATTGCGCACGGCAGACTGATAGAAGACAATGTCGACAAACATCGTGTAGGTGTCATCTGGGGATCAGGAATCGGCGGACTGGAAACTTTTGAACAGGAAGTTTTGGGCTGGGCGGCTTCGAACAACATCCCGAGATTCAATCCTTTCTTTATTCCAAAAATGATTGCGGACATTACGCCGGGAAATATTTCTATTGAATATGGTTTCCACGGGCCTAATTACACAACCGTTTCTGCTTGTGCTTCTTCTGCCAATGCTTTGATAGATGCTAAAATGCTTATTAACTTAGGCAAAGCTGACGTCATAGTCTGCGGAGGTTCAGAAGCTGCTGTTACAGCGAGCGGAATGGGAGGCTTCAATGCGATGCACGCACTTTCTACAAGAAATGATGACCCAAAAACGGCGTCCCGACCTTTTGACAAAGAAAGAGATGGATTTGTATTAGGCGAAGGTGCTGGATGTGTGATCCTTGAAGAATACGAGCACGCAAAAAAACGAGGTGCAACAATTTATGCAGAATTGTCCGGTGGAGGAATGAGTGCTGATGCTTATCACATGACAGCCCCTCACCCTGAAGGACTTGGTGCCTATCTGGTAATGAAAAACTGCCTGGAAGATGCCGGTGTAACTGCCGATGAAGTAGATCATATCAACATGCATGGTACATCTACTCCACTGGGAGACATCGCAGAATCCAACGCCATTGCAAAATTATTCGGAGAACACGCTTTTGATATTCAGATCAATTCTACAAAATCTATGACAGGCCATCTTCTTGGAGCGGCCGGCGTTATAGAAGCTATTGCTGCGTTACACACAATCATCCACGGTATTGTACCACCAACTATTAATCATTACACGGACGACGAAAACATCGACCCGAGATTGAATTTTACATTCAATAATGCAGTAGAGAAAGATGTGGAAATTGCGATGAGCAATACGTTTGGTTTCGGAGGTCACAACGCCTGCGTTCTTTTCAAAAAAATATAAAATGTTTTTATGGAGTTGAAAAATTATTTTTCTAAATTCCTTCCTAAAAACAGAGCACAAAAACTTTCGGAAAACGATATTCTTTTTCGCAAAAATATTTCCGACATCGTAGGCTACAACATCCACGATCTGGAAATTTTTAAAGAAGCATTTTCTCTGAAGTCTTCTTCAAAAATTACGAGTAAAAAAAATTACGAACGTCTTGAGTTTTTAGGGGATTCTGTTTTAGGAACCATTATTTCTTGTCATCTTTTTCAGACTTACCCGAATGAAAATGAGGGATTTCTCACGCAGATGAAGTCCAAAATTGTCAACAGGAAAAACCTAAACAAGCTGGGCGATGATCTCAAACTCACCTCGCTTCTGCAGGCAGATACAAGCCAGACGATCCTCAGTGAAAATATCTCGGGAAATCTTTTGGAAGCTCTTATCGGTGCCCTTTACCTTGATATTGATTACGAATTTTGCCAGAAAATAGTTCTGGACCGGATTCTAACCCCTTCTACCATCAACAAGCTGGAGAATAAAATCATCAGTTACAAAGGCCTGCTGCTGGAATGGAGTCAGAAGAAAAAAATCCCGATCAAGTATGAGACCTGTGAGGAACTGCAGCCCAACAAAGTTGCTGTTTTCCGCTGTCACGTATGGCTCCATAATGAGAGGATTGCCAATGCCGTAGAAACATCGAAGAAAAAAGCGGAAGAAAAAGCAGCTCAACGCGCATTCTACGTTCTAAGTAAGAAAGAAAACATTATTGAACATCAGAAAACAGTATCTTAAACTAGAAGAGGATCTTACAGAGATCAACGTCGGATTGATTAGACTTGCAAAACCAATCCCGGAACACGAATTGTTTTTTTTGATTAATAAAATAAATACTTTCACCTTCAGAAGAGTTGACGATATTCACGTAAAAGGCGAATTCTTCGATCATTCTTTTTCCCGATATCAAGCCTACGACAGATCTTCCAAGAACTGCTACAGCTTCATCTCCAACAAATCTATTGTATCTGTCCAGAAGAAAGCTCAAAATCAGCTTTTTTCAGATGAATCAAATATTAAATTTTTACTAAATCTGCATCAAGATGCGGATTACATTTTAACTAATTCCGATATGTTTGCGGAATTTTCATTAATTTTGCTTCCGGAAAATTTCGTATTCCAGATTCAGGAATATCCATTGAGTTCTGAAGAAGAACTTTATCAATTAATTCAATATTATGAATAAAAACCTTAAGAAAACAAAAATCATTGCAACCCTAGGCCCAGCGTCCTCCAGTAAGGAGACTATGATCCAGATGATCCAGGCCGGCGTTGATGTATTCAGAATAAACTTCTCACACGCCGATTACGAATTGGTGATGAAAAATGTCAATATTATCCGCGAGATCAACAAAGAATATGGGTACTCGGTATCTATTTTGGGAGATCTTCAGGGTCCAAAACTAAGAGTTGGTGTTGTAAAAGAGGGATCATTCCTTAATCCGGGAGACATTCTTACCTTCACCAATGAAAAACTTGAAGGCGACGCTACAAAAGTTTATATGACTTATGAGAAATTCCCTCAGGATGTAAAAGTTGGTGAGAGAATCCTTATTGATGACGGTAAACTGGTTTTTGAAGTTATTGAAACTAATAACGTTGATACTGTAAGAGCAAAAACGATCCAAGGCGGACCGCTAAGTTCTAAGAAAGGTGTCAACCTTCCTAATACAGACGTCTCTTTGCCTGCATTGACAGAGAAAGATATCGAAGATGCCAACTTTATGCTGGATCACGAATTTGACTGGATTGCATTGTCATT
>Ga0308156_1000387_pt1 | contig 95510 bp, 84 predicted proteins | sample PhyAR2_FD_201041 | JGI IMG/M metagenome (GOLD analysis project Ga0308156, IMG submission 201041) | Phyllosphere microbial communities from UC Gill Tract Community Farm, Albany, California, United States - DLSL A.R2 | ecosystem: Host-associated > Plants > Phyllosphere > Unclassified | place: USA... | reverse complement strand
CCTCTCAGCGCCGATGGTACTGCAAGGGGGACCTTGTGGGAGAGTAGGACGCCGCCGGACTCAACGTGCAACACCAGGGAACCCCTGACCAGTACTGGTCAGGGGTTTTCTGCGTTCCCGGAGCGATCCGGCGTCGTCCTCGACGGTTCACGGGGCAGTAGGATCGGCCGACGACGAAGGAGAGCGATGACCGATCTGCTCGAGGTCACGCCCCCGGAGCCGGGAGCACCGTGGCCGGTGCTGACCGAGGCCACGCGCGCAGCGCTGCGCGAGATCCTCGTACACGGTGTGCTCTCGCGAGCAGAGATCGCTCGGTCGCTCGGGCTGTCGCGGGCGAGTCTGACGCGCGCGGTGCGGACGCTGCAGGAGTACGGGTTCGTGACCGAGGTCGGGACCGGTGTGCGTGGGGTCACGGGGCGACCGTCGGAGCTGCTGCGTGCCAGCACCGGTACGTGGGAGTTCCTCGGCGTGAAGCTCACCCCGGACCGTCTCTACGCGGCCGTGACCGACCTCGGCGGGCGTGTGCTGGCCCTCCACGAGGAGGCGCTCCACGACACGGCTCCGGACGCGCTGGTGGACCAGGTCGCTGCGATGGTGCGTGGACTGCGCCGTGCGTCGCCGGCGGTGTGCGCCCTCGGGGTGTCCGTCCCGGGTGACGTCGTGACCCGTGACGACGTCGCCGTGGTGGAGGTCTCGCAGTTCCTCGGGTGGCGCGACGTCCCGCTCGCGTCCCTGCTGGAGGAACGGACGGGGCTGGTGACCCACACCTCGAACGACGTCGACGCCCTGACGGCCAAGGAGCACTGGATCGGTGCCGGGGCCGGTGTGCGGTCGATGGCGCTGGTCACGGTCGGGACGGGTGTGGGGTTCGGGCTCGTCACCAACGGCGAGGTCTCCGAGGGGGCCCACGGCCGGTTCGGTCGCGTCGGGCACCTGCCGGTCTACGGCGGGGGGCCGGACTGCGGTGTCGGGCACCGCGGGTGCGTCTCGAGCTACCTGCCGAGTTCGATCATCGCCCGCAACGCCGGCGCGGCGGACGATGCCTACGGGGAGGTCGTCGAGCGTGCTCGGGCGGGGGAGTCACGGGCGCTGCAGGCCTTCCGCGACGCGGGGACGGCCCTGGGCGTGCTCCTGTCGACGGTGGTGACACTCGTCGACCCGGAGTCGATCGTGCTGACGGGCGACGGGCTGCCGGTCCACGACATCGCGCGCGCCGAGGTCGAGGAGGCGTTCCGGAACGGTCTCCGCCCGTACGAGACGGCCGTCACCGTAGTGGTGCAGCCGTTCGAGTTCTCCGAGTGGGCGCGGGCGGCGGCCGTGCTGGCCATCCGGCGGTCCCTGCGGTCGTGAACCACACGGTCCTTTGTTGCACGAGTTGACAAAGGGTTGGCGTGAACGGGATGCTGGTGCGGTCCACCGTCGAAGGAGATGTCGTGACCGCTGCCCGTTCCGTGCCCTGGCCCACCGAGGAGCTGTCGTTCGGGGGTGACTACAGCCCTGAGCAGTGGCCTCGCGAGGTCTGGGACGAGGACGTCCGGCTGATGCGCGAGGCCGGGGTCAACCTGGTCACCGTCGGGGTGTTCTCGTGGGCGCTGCTCGAGCGGTCGCCGGGGGAGTACACGTGGTCGTGGCTCGACGACGTCCTCGACCTGCTGCACGCCAACGGCATCGCGGTCGACCTGGCCACTCCGACCGCGGCGCCGCCGAACTGGCTCCTCACCGCGCACCCCGAGGTCTTGCCGGTCGACGCCACCGAGCGGCGCGAACGTCCGGGCGGTCGGCTCGGGTGGTGCCCGGCGTCCCCGGTCTTCCGCGAGCACGCGCTCCGCATCGTCGACGCGATCGCGGAGCGTCACGGGAAGCACCCGGCGGTCCGGCTGTGGCACGTGAGCAACGAGCTCGGTGGCGGCAACGCCCGCTGCCACTGCGAGGTGTCCGCTGCGGACTTCCGTCGGTGGCTCCGGGCCCGGTACTCGGACGTCGACGCAGCGAACGCCGCGTGGGGCACGGCGTTCTGGGGGCACACCTACACGTCGTTCGACGAGGTCTCGCCCCCGCGCGGTGTCGGCGGAGCACCGAACCCGGGTCTCGCCCTCGACTTCGAGCGCTACTCGTCGGACGCGCTGCTCGACCACTACGAGGCCGAGCGGGCCGTGATCGAGCGACACTCGGACGTCCCCGTCACGACCAACTTCATGGTGGGGGCAGGATCGCACGTCGTCGACTACGCGGGGTGGGCCCGTCACGTCGCGATCCCCGCGAACGACCACTACACGCTCGTCGACGATCCGCACCGCGCCGAGGACCTGGCGGTGTCGGCCGACCGGATGCGCGGGATCACCAGGGACCGTTCCCCGTGGCTGCTCATGGAGCACTCGACGGGCGGCCCGAGCTGGCAGCAGCGGAACCGGGCGAAGGCACCCGGCGAACTGGTCCGGAACTCGCTCGCCCACGTGGCGCGCGGTTCGGACGGGGCGTTGTTCTTCCAGTGGCGCGCCTCGACGGCGGGCGCGGAGCAGTTCCACTCCGCGATGGTCCCGCACGCCGGCACGGACACCCGGGTCTGGCGCGAGGTCTGCACGCTCGGCCGTGCCCTGCGTGCGCTCGCACCCGCGAAGGGTGCGCCCGTCGAGCCGGCTCGGGTCGCGATCGTCGTCGACGAGGCGTCCGGCTGGGCGCTGCAGTCCGGCCTGAAGCCGCACCGCGGTCTCCGGTACGGGCACGAGGTCCGCGCCTGGTACGCCGCCTTCTGGCGCCGCCAGGTCCTGACGGACGTCGTCCCGCTCGACGCCGACCTGTCGGGCTACGACGTCGTCGTCGTGCCGACGCTGTTCGTCGTCGACGAGGCTTCCGCGGCCCGCATCCGTGCGGTCGTCGAGCACGGCGCCACGCTCCTGGTGACGTACGCCTCCGGCATCGTGGACGAGACCGCGCGGGTGCTGCCGGGTGGCTTCCCCGGTGCCTTCCGCGACGTGCTCGGGGTCTGGGCCGAGGAGTTCGTCCCGCTGCAGCGCGACGAGCACGCGCGGCTCGACGACGGCACGGAGGTGACCGACTGGGCGGAGGACCTGGTGGTCGTCGACACCGAGGTCGTGCTCCACCACGTCGACGGCCCACTGGCCGGACGGCCGGCGGTCACGCGTCGCGCCGTCGGCGGCGGCGCCTGGTACGTGTCCGCGATGCTCGACGAGGACGGCGTCCGACGGATCGTGGACCGGATCGTCGAGGAGCGGGCGGTCCCACGGACGGTCACCGGGCCTCCCGGTCTGGAGGCGGTGCGTCGCGTCCGCGACGACGGCACCGGGATCCTGTTCCTGCTCAACCACCGCACCGAGGACGTCACGGTGGACGCGTCCGGCACCGACCTGCTCGACGGCTCCGGGCACGGTCCCGAGACCGTCGTCCCCGCAGGCGGCGTCCGCGTGCTGCTCGAGGGGGCCACCTCGTGACCGTCGTGGAGCGGGGCGACCGGACGACCGCGCTGCCCACCCGCGACGTGCACGTCCTGCGCAGCGGTGGCGTCGCCGTGGTCGTCGCGACCCGGCCGGACGGCCTGCCCGAGGTGCTGCACTGGGGTCGCGACGTCGGTGCCGACGCAGCGTCGGACGCCGCGGACATGGTGCTCGCGCAGGCACGTGCGGTCTCACCGAGCGCGTACGACGCCCCGTGGCCGCTGACGCTGCTGCCGACGGAGCGGGACGGGTGGGAGGGGCGACCGGCGGTCGTCGGTCAGGTGGACGGCCGTCCGCTCGTGCCGGACTGGCACCGAGCGACCGTGACGGTGGACGCGGAGTCGATCGTGGTCGAGGCGGTCGCCGACGAGGTGACCCTGCGGACCGTCCTCGCGCTCGACGCGGCCGGTGTGCTGCGGGTCCGACACTCCCTCGCGAACACCGGGGCCGGCGTCGTCGAGCTCCAGGCACTCGAGGCGGTGCTGCCGGTCGGGGACCGTGCCGCCGAGGTCCTCGACCTGGCCGGTCGGTGGACGCGTGAGCGCACCCCGCAGCGCCGGGACCTGACGGACGGCGTGCACGTGCGGGAGAGCCGGCGGGGGCGGACCGGACACGACGCGCCGACGCTGACGGTGCTCGGGACACCGGGGTTCGACGACGCCCTCGGCGAGCTCTGGGCCGTGCACCCGGCGTGGAGTGCCGACGCCGTGCACCGTGTCGACCGGCTCGCCGAGGCCCGCACCCTGCTCGGTGCGGGAGAGCTGCTCCGCCCGGGCGAGGTCGTGCTGGGTCCCGGCGACGCGTTCGACGCCCCGGAGGTCGTGTTCGTCTGGAGCGACGCCGGGCTCGACGGGCTGTCCGCGCGCCTCCACGACTCGCTCCGTGCCCGGCCCGGGCATCCCCGGGGTCCGCGTCCGGTGGTCCTCAACACGTGGGAGGCGGTCTACTACCGGCAGGAGCTCGAACCGCTGATCGAGCTGGCCCGGGTCGCGGCCGACGTCGGGGTCGAGCGGTTCGTGCTCGATGACGGCTGGTTCACGGGGCGTCGGTCCGACACGACCGCGCTCGGCGACTGGACCGTGGACGCCGACGTGTGGCCGGACGGCCTCGGTCCGCTGGTCGACGGGGTGCGGGCGCTCGGCATGGACTTCGGGCTCTGGTTCGAGCCCGAGTGCGTCAGCCCCGCCTCGGCCCTCGCCGCGCAGCACCCCGACTGGTTCCTGCAGGACCCGGACACCTCGCGGACGTGGCGGCACGAGTACACGCTCGACCTGGCACGGGCCGACGTGCGGGCCCACCTGCTCGACCGGATGTCGGCGGTCATCGACGCCCACCACGTCGACTTCGTGAAGTGGGACCAGAACCGTGACGTCGTGCAGACCGTGCACGACGGACGGGTCGGTCTCGGCGCGCACACCCGTGGCGTGTACGCCGTGATGGACGAGCTGCGTCGACGGCACCCGTGGCTCGAGATCGAAGCCTGCGCGTCGGGCGGCGCGCGGGTCGACCTCGGCGTGCTCGACCGCACCGACCGGGTCTGGCCCTCCGACTCGAACGACGCGATGGAGCGCCTGCCGATCCAACGCTGGACGGAACTGCTGCTGCCGCTCGAGCTCATCGGGTCGCACGTCGGACCGGAGGTCTCGCACACCACCGGTCGGCACCTCGACCTGGACTTCCGGATGGCGGTGGCGCTCTTCGCCAGCGCCGGCATCGAGACGGACGTCACCCGCTGCAGCCCGGCGGAGCGCGACCGGCTGCGTGCGTGGACGGCGCTCTACAAGCGGGAGCGCGGACTGCTCCACTCCGGTCGTGTGCACCACGTCGACCTCGGGGACCCCGGGCTCGCCACCACGATCGTCGTCGCGACCGATCGGCGGCGCGCGCTCGCCCGGGTGGCCCGGACCGTCACGGGTCCCCGCGCCCTCGCGGTGCCGATCCGGTTCCGCGGGCTGGACCGGGAGCAGCGGTACCGGGTCGCCCCGGTGACCGGGCTCCGTGTCCCGAAGGGCGTCGACGTCACGCAGACGCCGTGGCTCGAGCAGGGGAGCGTCGAGCTGACCGGTGCCGTGCTGGAGGAGGTCGGGGTCCGGCTCCCGGCACTCGCGCCCGGCACCGCGCTCGTGCTCGAGGCGCAGGCGGTCTGAGCCGGAGCGCGCCCGGTCCGACGGGCGCCGAGCCTCGGCTGAGCGGACACCTCCGCGGTCCTGCGGCCGCGAAGGTGTCCGCGTCGGCGAGCCTCGCCCCGAGGCCGAGGCCGAGGCCGAGGCCGTCGCCGCTCAGGCGAGCAGGTCGCCGGCGTGCCGCAGGACGAGCGGGCCGGTGAGTGCCTCGGTGTCGATGCCGGGCGCACGTGTGACCGTGAACGTGACGGTCTCGCCCGGCAGCAGGGACACCAGGCCCTGGTCCACGCGGGCGCTCGGTGCCAGGCGGTCGGGGAAGAGCGAGAGGTCGCGGACGTACGCCGTCGCCGTCACCGTGACCCGGGCACCGTCCTCGGTCGGCGCGACGTCGACCGTCCACGGGCGCGGGGCCAGGCGCTGGTCGACCACCTCGGCCAGGTCGTGCACCCGCCGACCCGAGACCGAGCCGGTCACCAGCAGGACCTCGGCGGCGGCGTCGCCCGGGACCGCGACGTCGTCGGGCAGCCGGACACGCGCTGCGTCCGCCGGGTCGACGGAGACCGTCGCCGAGGTGGTGGCGAGCACGCGACCGTCGAAGGACCGCCGTTCGACGACGACCTCGTCGACGACCGTGCTGCCGCTCGCGTTCACCACGACGACCTCGTGTCCGGTGCCGTCCTCGGACCGCTGGACGGTGGCGAGCACCGGGCGGTACGCCTGCCGCACCGCGTACCACACGGGCTTCCGGTGCCCGGCGTGGTCGACCAGCGCCCAGGACACGACCGGCCAGTCGTCGTTGAGCTGCCAGACGACCATGCCGGTGTTGTCCGGGGTCCTGGACCGGAACCAGTCCATGCCGAACCGGATCGCGTGCGCCTGGTTGAGCTGCGCCGCCCAGTGCCAGTCGTCGATCGAGCGCGGCTCGGGCAGGTGCCCGCGCATCCCGTCGGCGAGCTTCCGGTTGCCCTCGTGCGCCTTCTGGTGCACGAGCATCTCGTGACCGTCGGGGTCGAGCGGCTCGTCGTGCACCACAGCGGTCAGCGTCGACCACGCCGGCGGGCCCTGGTAGCCGAACTCGGCGACGAACCGCGGGTGCCAGTCGGCGTACGCGGTGTAGTCCTTCGTGTTCCAGACGTCCCAGATGTGCACGGTGCCGTTGCGGTCGTCGTTCGGGTGCAGGTACTCGTCGAACGAGAACGGGCTGCCCGGGGTGTACGGGCGGGTCGGGTCGAGCTCCGCGACGATCGCGGGCAGCAGGGACCGGTAGTACCCGTTGCCCCAGGTGCGCCCGACGAGCGACGGACGCCAGCCCCACTCGGCGTAGGCGACGAGGTTCTCGTTGTTGCCGTTCCAGACCACGAGCGAGGGGTGCGGGCTGAGTCGTGTGACGGCCTCGCGGACCTCCGGCTCGACCTCGTCGGCGAGCCAGGGCTCCTCGGCGTACGCGGCGCAGGCGAACAGGAAGTCCTGCCACACGAGCACACCGAGCTCGTCGCAGCGGTCGTAGAGGTCGTCGGACTCGTAGATGCCGCCGCCCCAGATCCGGAGCAGGTTGACGTTCGCCTCGACCGCGTCGTCGATCCGCCCGGCGTAGCGCTCGGGGGTCATCTCGGTCAGGTAGGCGTGGTCCGGGATCCAGTTCGCCCCGCGCACGATGACCGGCTGGTCGTTGACGCGGAGCAGGAACGGCGCGCCCCCGGCGTCGGCTGCCGTCTCGAGCGTCACCGTCCGGAAGCCGACGCGGCCGGTCCAGACGTCGTCGCCGACCTCGACGCGGACGTCGTACAGCGGCTGCTCGCCGTGGCCGCGCGGCCACCAGACCGCGACGTCGGGGAGCTCGAGGCGGACGGCAGCCGACCCCTCGGAGCGGCCACCGGTGACGGGACGCGACCCGGAGACGGACGTCCCGTTGCCGGAGACGGTGATGCGCGCCTCCAGGCCGGTGTCCGCGCCGTCCTCGACCACCGGTGCCGAGCCGATGTGCTGGCGGAAGCACCCGACGGTGCCGGCGTGCTCGACGTCGACGTGCGCCGTGAGCACGCCGGTCCTCCCGTCGACGTCGACGAGGGGCCTGACGGCCGCGATCCGCGCGCCGCTCCACGACTCGATGCCGATCGAGCGCCAGATCCCGCTCGTGGCGACGTCGACACCCCAGTCCCAGCCGAAGTTCGACGCGTTCTTGCGGAGCGCGTTGTACGGGTGGTGGTTGACATGGGGGAGCTCGCCGCCGTGCTGCTCGGACAGTCGGACCGCGGCGGGTACGGGCGCGTCGAAGGTGACGACCAGCTCGTTGTCCCCGTGGCGCAGGAGGTGGCCGACGGGGAAGCGGTACGAGCGGTGCTGGTTCGCGGTCGTCCCGACGACCAGACCGTTCAGCTCGAGGGTGGCGAGGGTGTCGAGTCCGTCGGCGACGAGGTCGTGGCGGTCGTCGGACCCGGTCCCGTCCCACGAGAACGTCCGGCGGTAGCGCCAGACCGTGTCACCGATCCACTGTGTCGCGGCCTCGCCGTCCCCGTCGAACGGGTCGGGGATGCGTCCTGCTCGCAGGAGGTCGGTGTGCACGCACCCCGGCACCACCGCCTCGGTCGGGTCGCGGAAGGGGTCGGCCTCGGGTGGTCCGGTCACTGCTTCGAGGGTCCAGGGCCCGTCCAGTGTCGTGCGCTGCATTGCGTCTCCTCACATCGTCGTGCGAATGCTTGACCGGGTTAGTTTAGCCGTGTAACAATCGCCGTCAACGAACTGGACTGCGACGGAGCAGCCCGAGAGGACAACGATGTCAGTACTCACCCGTTCACGGCGGCTCGCCATCGCAGCCGCTGCCGTCGTCACCACCGCCGGACTCGCACTCACCGGCTGCAGCTCGAGCGGGAGTGCGGCGTCGTCCGACTCCGCGTCGACCCTCGTCGCCTACACCGGCCAGTCCGGCGACTACCAGATCAACTTCAACCCGTGGTCGCCGTCGAACATCGGTGGCATCGGGACGATCTACGAGGGCCTGTTCTTCGTCACGAACGTGAACACGGAGGACCCGAAGCCGCTCCTCGGCAAGAGCTACGAGTGGAACGCCGACGGGACGCAGCTCACCATCGAGCTCCGCGAGGGCGCGAAGTGGAGCGACGGCAAGCCCTTCACCGCGAAGGACGTCGTGTTCACGCTCGACATGCTCAAGAAGAACAAGTCGCTCAACTCGATCGGCTACACCGGCACCGCGAAGGCCGAGGGGGACGCGAAGGTCGTCGTCTCGTTCGACGAGCCGTCGTTCGTGCTCGGCCCGAACCTGCTCGGCAAGACCTGGATCGTGCCGGAGCACCTGTGGAAGGACGTCGACCCGGCAACCGACGTGATGCGCGAGCCCGTGGGCACAGGCCCGTACACGCTCGGCAACTTCAAGGCGCAGGCGTTCACCCTCACCGCGAACAAGGACTACTGGGGCGGCGCGCCGGCCGTGAAGACGGTCCGCTACCTGTCGCTGTCCGGCAACACCGCCGGTGCCGACGCGCTCAAGCAGGGCTCGATCGACTGGCAGACCGGTCCCGTCCCGAACATGGACGACATCAAGGGGAACTACCCCGGCTACGACGGCATCACGATCGGGCAGAACCAGATGGCCCTCATCACGTGCGCGTCGACCGACCTCGGGTGCTCGGGCCCGCAGACCGACCCGGCGGTCCGGCACGCCGTCGCCGACGCGATCAACCGCAAGCAGCTCAACTCGCTCGCCTTCGCGAACACCGCGAGCGACATCTCGCCGACCTTCGCGCTGACGACCACTCAGAAGGAGATGATCTCGAAGGACGTCGAGCCCGCCGTCATGGCGGACACCCCCGACACCGACGCAGCCGCCGCGACGCTCGAGGACGCCGGGTGGGCGAAGGGATCCGACGGCATCTACGCCAAGGACGGCAAGCGCCTTTCGATGACGGTCGAGGTCGTCACCGGGTGGACCGACTACATCACGGCCATCGACACGATGACCCAGCAGCTCAAGGCCGCCGGCATCGAGCTGAAGGCGCAGCAGTCGTCGTGGAACGAGTGGACCGACAAGAAGACCAAGGGCCAGTTCCAGCTCGCGATCGACTCGCTCGGCCAGGGCCCGACGGCGAACCCGTACTACCTCTACAGCAACAACCTCGCGACGGCGAACACCGCGAAGGTCGGTGAGGTCGCATCGACGAACCTGTCCCGCTACAGCAACGAGGACGTCGACGCGGCGCTCGCGAAGCTCAAGGCGGTCGACCCCGAGGACACCGCGGCCACCCAGCCCGAACTCGACACCATCCAGCAGCACCTCGTCGAGGACATGCCGTACATCCCGATCCTCACCGGCGGCACGACGAGCGAGGTGCACACCGCCAAGTTCACCGGATGGCCGACCGAGGACGACCTGTACGCCTTCCCGGCGATCTGGGCCAGCCCGGACAACGCCGAGGTGTTCAAGGCCCTGAAGCCCGTCAAGGGCTGACGGCCGACCGCGACCGAGGAGCACGCGAATGCAGTACTTCCTGCGCAAGATCGGCTTCTACATCATCGCCCTCTGGGCGGCGTTGACGCTGAACTTCATCATCCCCCGGCTCCTGCCCGGGAACCCCGTGGACATCCTGCTCGCCAAGCTCCAGCAGCGCGGTGGGCAGATCACCCCGGAGACCAGGGAGGCCTACCAGCTGCTCCTCGGTGGCGACTCCTCGCAGCCGCTCATCGTGCAGTACGGGCAGTACCTCGGCAACGTGTTCCGCGGTGACCTCGGTGTGTCGGTCAGCTACTTCCCGGCGCCCGTCACCGAGGTCATCGGGAGCTCGCTGCCGTGGACCATCGCCCTGGTCGGGATCGCCACGATCATGGCCGCCGTGATCGGTGTCGCCCTCGGTGCCTTCGTGGGCTGGAAGCCGGGCACCTGGCTCGACTCGTTCGTGCCGGCGACGACGCTGCTCGCCGCGGTGCCGTACTTCTGGCTGGCGCTCATCCTGGTGTACTTCTTCGCCACCGGCCTGCACCTGTTCCCGGCCCAGGGCGGCTACGACGTCGTCCTGGACCCCGGGTTCAACCGAGACTTCCTGCTCTCCGCGCTCGAGTACGGCGTGCTGCCGGCGGCGACGATCGTGCTCGCCTCGCTCGGCGGATGGCTGCTCGGCATGCGCAACATGATGGTGTCGACGCTGTCCGAGGACTACATCACCACGGCGCTCGCGAAGGGCCTGCCGCCCGGCAAGGTGCTCCGCAACTACGCCGCCCGCAACGCCGTGCTGCCGTCCGTCGCCGGGTTCGCGATCTCCCTCGGCTTCATCGTGTCGGGGTCGGTCGTGACCGAGCAGGTGTTCTCGTACCCGGGCATCGGGTCGAAGCTCCTGTCCGCGGTCACGAACAACGACTACGCGCTCATGCAGGGCATCTTCCTGTTCATCACCCTGGCGGTGCTCGGCGCCAACCTCGTCGTCGACCTGCTGTACGGGCTCATCGATCCGCGCACCCGGGCCCGGGCCTAGGAGGACACGACCGTGACCAACATCCAAGAGGAGACCGAGCCCACCGTCGGTGCGCTCGCCGAGGAGGCCGACGGCCACTCGACCCGCAGCATCGCGACGGCGCGCTCGGCGAAGCCCCGCGGCGGCCTCCGCCGTTTCCTGCCCACGATGACCCCGTGGCTCGTCACCGGCATCGTGCTCATCCTCGGCGTCACCGCGTTCGGGCTGCTCGGCCCGTTCCTGGTCGGCGACCCGAACGCGATCCGCGACTCCGGGATGCAGGCGCCGAGCGGGGAGAACCTGCTCGGCACCACGCAGACCGGTCAGGACGTCCTCGCCCAGCTGGCGTTCGCGACCCGTGGCAGCCTGCAGATCGGGCTCATCGTCGGGGTGCTCGCGACGGTGCTGTCGGCCTTCTTCGGCATCCTCGGTGCGTACCTCGGCGGGATCATGGACGAGGCGTTCTCGTTGTTCTCGAACGTCTTCCTCGTCATCCCGGGCCTGCCGCTCGTCATCGTCATCTCGGGCCTGGTCCCGCAGGAGGCGCGCGGGCTGTGGACCATCGCGATCGTCCTCGCGATCACCTCGTGGGCCGGCTCCGCTCGGGTCCTCCGCGCGCAGACGATGTCGATCCGCAACCGCGACTACGTCTCCGCGGCACGGGTCGCCGGGGAACGACCGTGGCGGGTCATCGCGGTCGAGATCCTGCCGAACCTGCTGCCCGTGCTCGCGTCGCAGTTCGTGTTCGCGGTCATCGCGGCGATCCTCGGCGAGGCCGGCCTGTCCTTCCTGGGCCTCGGCGCGTCGAACTCGTCGACGCTCGGCACGATGCTCTTCTACGCGCAGAACGGGTTCGCGCTCGCCCAGGGTGCCTGGTGGTGGTTCGTGCCGCCGGGGCTGCTCATCGCCCTGCTCGGGATGGGGTTGTCCCTGGTGAACTTCTCGATCGACGAGGTCATCAACCCGCGACTCGCGAACGTGCGGGCGCAACGTCGGCGTGAGCGGCAGGCCCGGCGGGCGGCCCGCCGGTCCGGCGCACCGACCTCGTCACGTCCTGGAGGCGCGGCGCACGACGACACCTCCACCACCGACCGGAAGGGGGTCACCCGATGACCCGCGACGCCGTGCTCACCATCGACCACCTCGACGTCGTCTACCAGACGGAACGGCCGGTGCACGCCGTGAAGGACGTGTCGCTCAGCCTGGCGCCGGGCGAGATCCTCGGCCTCGCGGGGGAGTCCGGCTGCGGCAAGACGACCCTGGCCTACGCCATCACGCGGCTGCACAAGCCGCCGGCGGAGGTCACGTCGGGCAGCATCACGTTCCACGACCGCGACGGCAGCGACGTCGACCTGCTCGGACTGAGCGACGAGCGGCTCCGGGCCGTCCGATGGTCGAAGCTGTCGATGGTGTTCCAGGGGGCCATGAACGCGCTCAACCCGGTCACCACCATCCGGGCGCAGCTCGACGACGCCCTCGTCGAGCACCGACGGGGCATGAAGCGGGCTGAACGGCGAGCGATCGCCGAGGACGCCCTCCGACGGGTCGGCGTCGACCCGTCCCGCATCACGGCGTACCCGCACGAGCTGTCCGGCGGCATGCGGCAGCGCGTCATGATCGCGATGGCGATGCTGCTCGAACCGCAGGTGATGATCATGGACGAGCCGACCACCGCGCTCGACGTGGTCGTGCAGCGGGAGATCCTCCGCGAGATCGTGCGGCTCCGGGACGAGCTCGGCTTCGCGGTGGTGTTCATCACGCACGACCTGCCGCTGCTGCTCGAGATCAGTGACCGGATCGCCATCATGCTCCGGGGCGAGGTGGTGGAGTGCGCGACCGCGGACCGGATCCAGCACGACCCGCAACACCCCTACACGCAGCGCCTGCTGCGCTCGTTCCCGAGCCTGTCCGGCGCCCGCGGCGACTTCATCCGCACGGGCCTCGGCATCGAGGAGGTCGCATCGTGACCAGCGTCACCGTCACCAACCTGACCAAGGACTTCCACGTCCGCAAGGGGCTGCGCCGGAACACCCTCCGGGCCGTCGACGACGTGTCGTTCGACCTGCTGCCCGGCCGGACCGTCGCGCTCGTGGGGGAGTCCGGCTCCGGCAAGTCCACGATCGCGCGGATGCTCGCGAAGCTGGAGTCCGTGACGAGCGGGTCAATCGATGTGCGGCTCGAGGACGGCACGCCCGTCGTCGGGAGCCTGTACCGCCGACACGTGCAGATGGTCTTCCAGGACCCCTTCGCCTCGCTCAACCCGTTCCACTCGATCGAGCACCACATCGCCCGGCCGCTGCAGCTCCACCACCGCACCCGCGGCGCCGAGGAGACCCGGGAGCGTGTCCGCGAACTGCTCGACCGGGTGAACCTCGACGAGGACTTCGCCGAGCGTCGACCGCACGAGCTCTCCGGCGGACAGCGGCAGCGCGTCGCGATCGCCCGCGCACTCGCACCCGGCGCGCAGGTGCTCGTCGCCGACGAACCGGTGTCGATGCTCGACGTGTCGATCCGCCTCAGCGTGCTCAACCTGATGGGGCGGCTGCAGCGCGAGGACCACCTCGCCGTGCTCTACATCACGCACGACCTGGCGACCGCGCGGCACTTCTCGGACGAGATCCTCGTGCTCTACCGCGGGCGCGTGGTCGAGCGGGGACCCTCCGACGCCGTCATCCTCGACCCGCACCACGACTACACGCGGCTCCTCGCCGACGCGGCGCCCGACCCGGAGCGCATCGACCGGCGGGTGACCGCGGGCCCAGCGGTCGACCGGTCGACGATCGACAACACCACCTGCTACGACCACGGGCTCGGCGCGTGGGTCGACAGCCCGGCCGCACCCGCGGGGGTCCGGTGACCGAGCACGTCGTCGACTGGGTCACGACCGGGTTCGCCGTCCGGTTCCGGATCGATCCCGAGCAGCCGGTGTCGCTCGTGTCGTTCGTGCCGGCCGACGGGACGCTGTCGGACGGGCCGGCCGACCCGCAGCCGCTCGTCGAACTGACGACGGTCGGGCACGGGCGGTTCCCCGGCGGCTTCCGGCACGTCGACTCCACCGTCGGCGCGCGGCTGCGGTACGTGTCGCACGAGGCGACGGACGCGACGGACGCGACCGACGGGTCGGGTGCGACCGACGGGTCGGGTGCGACCGGCGGGTCGGGTGCAACCGACGGGTCGGGCGCGAGCGCGGCCCTGGCGGTGACCGGACCCGCGATCCGGATCGTGCAGGCGGACGCGGCCACGGGCCTCCAGACCGTCTCGGTCTTCCGGGCGCACGACGGCGTGCTGGCGTTCCGGACCTGGACCGAGGTGCGGTCGGAGCGGGGCGAGCACGTCGTCGACTCCGTGTCCTCGTTCGCGAGCGGCGCGTGGCTGACCGATGCGGGTGTGGACGTCGACGACCTGTCGCTGACGCACGCGGCGAACGACTGGGCGGCCGAGAGCCGGTGGCGGACCGACCCCCTGCGGGAGATCGGCCTCGCGCGCATCGACCGCGAGGCGCAGCACCACCCGCCCCGCAGCCGCGCCGTCGTGCAGAACCGCGGGTCGTGGTCCACCGGCGAGGCACTCCCCATCGGGGTGCTCGCCGGGCCCGGGTACGCGCTGGTCTGGGAGGTCGAGCACAACGGGCCGTGGCTGTACGAGCTCGGGGAGACCAGGACCGCCGCGTACCTGGCGGTCAGCGGTCCGACCGACCAGGAGCACCAGTGGACCTCGGTGGTCACGCCGTCGACGCCGTTCACCTCGGTGCCGGTCTCGGTGGGCACCGCGGGCTCGGTCGAGCAGGCGTTCGGCGTCCTCACCGCGCAGCGTCGTGCGTCCCGGGGGACCCGGGCCGCCGACGCCGCGATGCCGCTCGTGTTCAACGACTACATGAACACCCTCATGGGCGACCCCACGACCGAGAAGCTGCTGCCGCTGATCGACGCGGCAGCCGACGCCGGCGCGGACCTGTTCTGCATCGACGCCGGCTGGTACGCCGAGGGGCACTGGTGGGACACCGTCGGGGCGTGGGAGCCCGCGGCCTCGCGGTTCCCGGGCGGTCTCGGCCAGGTCGTCGACCACATCCGGAGCCGCGGCATGCAGGCAGGGCTCTGGCTCGAGCCCGAGGTCATCGGCATCCACTCGCCGCTCGCATCCTCGCTGCCCGACTCCGCGTTCGTGCAGCACCACGGCGTCCGGGTCGCCGAGCACGGACGGCACCTGCTCGACCTGCGCTCGCCGGACGCACGAGCCCACCTGGACGCCGTCGTCGACCGACTCGTCGGGACCTTCGGTGTCACGTTCTTCAAGATGGACGACAACACCATGACCGGGCCGTTCCCGGGGATGCTCGAGCACCAGCGGGCCCTGCTCGACTGGCTCGACGCCGTGCAGGCCCGACACCCGCAGCTGCTCGTCGAGAACTGCGCGTCCGGGGCGATGCGCGCCGACCAGGCGATGCTGTCCCGGCTGCACATGCAGTCCACCTCGGACCAGCAGGACCCCGTGCTGTCCGCCTCGATCGCCGCCGCGGCCCCCGCCGCGATGCTGCCCGAGCAGGCGGGGAACTGGGCGTACCCGGCGCCGGAGATGTCCGACGAGCTGTTCACGCTGTCGCTCGTGAACGGGGTGCTCGGGCGGATGTACCTGTCGGGACACCTGCCACGGATGTCTGCGGAGCAGCGGGCGGTCGTCGGCTCCGCGGTCGCCGCGCACCGTCAGGTGCTGGGGGTCGTCGACACCGCGCTGCCGGTGTGGCCGCTCGGACTGCCCGGGTGGGAGGACCCGTGGGTGGCGCTCGGTCTCCGGGCGGCGTCGGGCGACCTGTACCTGTCGGTGTGGTCGCTGCCGGGGGCCTCGCGGACGGTGGCGCTGCCGCTCGACCGGGGCCCGACGGCGGGGCGTGTCGTCGTCGAGCCGCTGTTCCCGACGGCGGTGGCGCCGTGGACGGTGTCGTGGGACGAGGGCTCGGGGGCGCTGCACGTCGACAACGGCGGTGCGACCCCGTCGGCTCGGGTGTTCCGTGTCCGGACCGAGGGGGCGGACACGGAGCGTTGAGGGGACGCGCGCCGGATGGCAGACGGTGCGCGTCGACGGACGGGAGGCGCGGTGCGGGCAGGTGCCGCGCCTCCTGTCCGGTGGGTCGTCTCGAGACGGCGGTGTCGCTCAGAGGATCCCGAGCTCCATCGCGCGGGTGACCGCCCGGGTGCGGTCGTTCACGCCGAGCTTCTCGAACACGTGCCCGAGGTGCGTCTTCACCGTCGTCTCGCTCAGGAACAGCGCACGCCCGATCGCCGGGTTCGACCCACCCTGCGCGACGAGCTGCAGCACCTCGAGCTCGCGCGGGGAGAGCGACGGACCGGCGGTCGGCTTCGCGGTGGCCCGGCGGACGAGGGCTGCGGCCGCCGAGGGTGCGAGCGCCGTCTCGCCCCGGGCGGTGGCGCGGAGCCCCGCGAGGATCTCCGACTCCGGGGCCGCCTTGAGCAGGTAGCCGGCGGCACCGGCCTCGATCGCGGCGAGGATCTGGTCGTCGGACTCGTACGTGGTGAGGATGAGGACGCGGATGCCTGGTTCGCGGGCGAGGATCCGCGCGGTCGCCTGGACGCCGTCGAGCGCGGGCATGCGGAGGTCCATCAGGACGACGTCTGGTCGCTCGGCGAGGGCGACGGACACCGCCGTCTCGCCGTCGTCCGCCTGCCCGACGACGGACACGTCGTCGGCGTCCTGCAGGAGCGCGATGATCCCGGCGCGGACGATCGGGTGGTCGTCCGCCACCACGACGCGGATCACCGGGACACCGCCGACAGCGGTGCGGGTGCGGACGGGAGGCGCGGCTCGGCTCCGGTGGGGACGGTCGCCTCGACGACGGTGCCGGCCCCGGGCGACGAGGTCACCACGCAGGTCCCGCCGGCTAGGGCGAGCCGGTCGCGCAGGCCGCGGAGGCCGTGCCCGGCGGACGGGACGGCCGGGTCGAAGCCGTCGCCGTCGTCCTGGATCCGCAGCGTCGCGTGCCCACCGTCGACGCGCAGGACGAGCCGCACCGTGGCGGCGTGGGCGTGCGCGCGGACGTTCGCCAGGGCCTCCTGTCCGACGCGCAGCAGCACCACCTGGGTGTCGCGGTCGAGCGCCGGGTCGGCTGCGTCGACGGTGACGGGGGTGCCGGTCTCGCGCGTGCACCGTTCGCCGAGTCGGTGGAGCGCGGCGCCGAGGCCGTCGCTCGCCACCCCGGCGGCGCCAGCGGCGACGAGGGTCCGGGAGTCCTCGAGCGCGGTGCGGGCGGACTCCTCGAGCACGGCGAGCCGGTCGTGCAGCCGGTCGACACGGTCCGACGCCAGGTCGCCGCGTGCCCGCTCGGTGAGCATGACGATGCCGGCGAGGTCCTGCGCGACGGTGTCGTGGATCTCGCGGGCCAGGCGTTCCCGTTCGCTCGTGACGCCGGCGGCGCGGTGTGCCTCGGCCAGGGACGCCTGGGCGGACTGCAGCTGTTCGAGGAGCAGTCGTCGCTCGTCGGAGAGCCGGGCGATGCGTGTGATCCAGAGGCCGAGCGCGCAGGCACCGACGACGCTGACGCTCTCGATGAGGAGGGTCGAGAGCAGCGCCTCCGGTCCGGACGCGATCTGCAGCCCGATGCCCGAGGCGACGCCGATGACGACCGAGACCGCGATCGACGTCCGGGTGCGTTCGATCTGGGTCCACGCGATCGGGAACAGGACGCACTGCACGAACGCGGTGCTCGGCACGACGGCGGGCAGCGCGACCGCCGCGACGACGAGGAGCGGGACGAACGCGGCTGCGGCTCGGGGGTCGTCGTACCCCCGCCGACCGTACGCGAGGTACGCGACGGTGAGGACGCCGAGCGTCGCGAACGCCGGCCACCGGGTCGACCACGGCGACCATCCGACGACCGCGATCACCGTGATCAGCGCGACCGTGACGGCGAAGGCCACGTGGAGTCCCGCGTTGCGCTGCGACGTGATGCGGTCCATGCGGCCAGCTTCCCATCGATCGACGCCCGTGCGGTGGTCCTCCACAGGCCGGTCAGGCATCGCGGCGGTTCCACCGGAAGGTGACGAGGCAGGCGACCACGCCGACGACCAGCCATGCTGCCAGGACGAGGGTCCCGAGTCCGAGGTGCCAGGCGCCTCCCGGCTCGGCCGACGCGAAGCCGTCCGGCAGGAACACCGAGCGCATGCCCGACGCCATCCAGCGCAGCGGGAAGACACCGGCGACGTCCTGCAACCAGTCGGGGAGTTGCGAGAAGGGGAGGTAGACGCCGGAGATGAACTGCAGGACCAGGACGATCGGCACGATGGTGGCGGTGGCGCGGCGGCCCTCGCGGGGGAGCGCCGAGACCGCGATGCCGAGGACGCAGCTCGTGGCGACGCCGAGCAGCACGATGCCGGCGAAGCGGGCCCACGCGCCGCCGTCCGTCGGCAGGTCGACGCCGAACACGAGCGTGGCGATCGCGAGCAGCAGCACGACCTGGGCGACGACGGTGACCAGGACCATGCCGATCTTGCCGATGAAGTACGACAAGACCGGCAGCGGGGTGCCGCCGAGGCGCTTCAGGGTGCCGTCGCTCCGCTCTCCGGCGATGTCGACGCCGAGCGACTGGGTTCCGGAGAGCAGGAGGGCCGTCGCGACGAGGCCGGGCAGGTAGTAGGTGGCGTAGTCGACGCTGACGCCGGGGCCGGCCTGGATGTCGGGCGAGCTGCCGAACGCGACCGAGAACAGCGCCAGCATGATGACCGGGAAGAGGAAGGTGAAGAAGACGGCGTCGGGGGCCCGGAAGTACGAGCGGACCTCGTAGCCGATGCGGTGCAGGCCGAGTGTGGCGGCGTTCATGCTGCGTCCTCCGTGACGGTGTGCGGTGCGGTGTGCTCATCGGTGTGCCGGGCGCTGTGCTGGGCGATCATCGCGAGGTAGACGTCCTCGAGTGCGGGGCGGATCACCTCGAGGTCGTGCATCGTCCCCGCCGTGCTCCGGACGAGGGCGGTCGGGTCGGTCGTCCGTCGTTCGTGGAGGACGCCGACGTCGTCGCGCCACCGGACGACCGGCGTCCGTGCCTCGGCCCCGCCGATCCGGTCGATGGGGGCGATGTCGATCAGGCTGCCGTCGGCGATGACCGCCGCCCGGTCCGCCAGGTGCGCGGCTTCGTCCAGGTAGTGCGTCGTGAGCAGGATCGTCGTGCCCTCGCGCTTCACGTCGTCGATGAGCTGCCAGAACTGCCGACGGGCCTCCGGGTCGAAGCCGGTGGTCGGCTCGTCGAGGAACAGCACCTCGGGGCGGCCGATGATGCCGAGTGCGACGTCCACGCGTCGGCGCTGCCCGCCGGAGAGCCGGCTGATGCGGGTGTTGCGCTGGGCGTCGAGGCCGGTGACGGTGAGGAGTTCCTCGACCGACCGGCTCCGCGGGTACAGGTGGCGGAAGTGGGCGAGCTGCTCGGCGACGGTGACGTTCGGGGACTCGCCGCTGGTCTGCAGGACGATGCCGACGCGGGCGTTGTGGCTGCGGCTCGTGCGGGCCGGGTCGTGGCCGAGGACGCGGACCTCGCCGGCGGTGCGGGAGCGGTACCCCTCGAGGATCTCGACCGTGGTGGACTTCCCGGCGCCGTTCGGACCGAGCAGGGCGAAGGTCTCCCCGCGCTCGATGGTGAACGAGACGTCGGACACGGCGCGCTTGCCGTTCGGGTACTGCTTCGCGAGGTGTTCGACCTCGATGGCGGGGCTGTTCGGCATGGCTCCAGCCTCCTCGCACTCCGTCCGGAGCGGATCGGAGGGCCGGGCGGACCGGCATCCTCCGATCGGGGGATGGACGAGCAGCTTCACCTAGCAACTGTGTGCATAATCCTTCGGTGGCATACCCCCTCTGGAGCTACTTCCCGCGCAATGCTCGTCCTGAGAGTTGGGCCGAGATGCTGTGTGCAGCGGTCGCCGATCAACGAGCCGTTCTTGACACCACAGTGCCGGTTCCGGCTGGGACTGATCGACCGACCAGCGACGGAGTGCTTGAAGTGCTTCGACCTTCGATGGAAGGCCTCGGCTACCTCGTCGAAGCAGGGAAATCTCGCCATCAGCGGATCGAGCGGCCGGTTCTCTTCGGCGAGAACGGTCGCGCGGAAGTGACCTACGAGATCGATGCCTTCCATGACGGACTCGGCATCGCTGTGGAGGTTGAAGCCGGACGAGGGGCGATGAGCAACGCCGCGTACCGCGACATCGTCAGGACGTCGCTTCTCCTGGACGCCGACTACTTCGTGCTCATGATGCCCATTTCCTACCGGTACCAGAGCAGCGGAAGGACCTCCTCTACAGACGCCTATGCCAAGACTCGAGAGCAGCTGTCTGCCATCTACGCATCGCAGCGCCTCCGACTGCCGTTCAAAGCTGTTCTGCTCATCGGCTACTGATCTCTGATTGCCGCGTAGCTGGTCAGGAGCCGAGTGCCGCCCGCAGGAAGGGGGCCGTCCTGCTGTCCGGTGCGGCGGCGACCGCCTCCGGTGTGCCGGCCGCGACCACGCGGCCGCCCTCGTCACCGCCGGCCGGACCCATGTCGATCACGTGGTCGGCCTGCGCGACGACGGACATCGTGTGCTCGACCACGACGACGGTGTTGCCCGCGTCGGTGAGCCGCGCGAGCTGCGCCGCGAGGAGCTCGACGTCGGCGGGGTGCAGCCCCGTCGTCGGCTCGTCGAGCAGGTAGAGCGTGTGGCCGGAGCGTGCCCGCTGGAGTTCGGTCGCGAGCTTGATGCGCTGGGCCTCGCCGCCGGAGAGCTCCGGTGCGGGCTGCCCGAGGCGCAGGTAGCCGAGGCCGACGCTGCGCAGGGCGTCCAGTGCACGGGCGGCGGCGGGGAGGTCCGCGAGGGCCTCGGCCGCGTCGTCGACGGTCATGCCGAGCACGTCGGCGATGGTCGCGCCGCCCCGGCGGACCTCGAGGGTCTCGGCGTTGTAGCGGGCGCCGTGGCACTCCGGGCACGGTGCCCAGCTGCCCGGCAGGAAGAGGAGCTCGACGGACACGGAGCCCTCGCCCTGGCAGACCTCGCACCGGCCGCCCTCGACGTTGAACGAGAACCGGCCGGCCGTCCACCCGCGCGCACGGGCGTCGTCGGTCGCGGCGAAGGCCTGGCGGACGGCGTCGAACATGCCCGTGTAGGTCGCGAGGTTCGATCGCGGGGTCCGGCCGATCGGCTTCTGGTCGACCTCGACCACACGGCTGACGAGCGGGTGCGCGGTCGCCACCGCGGGCAGGACCCCGCCGACGAGCGACGACTTGCCCGAGCCGGACACCCCGGTCACGGCGGTCATCACGCCGAGGGGCAGGTCGACGTCGAGTCCGCCGCCGGTGGTGCCGTCGCCGGTGGTGCCGTCTCCGGTTCCGCCGCGCAGGTTGTGCAGCGTGACGTCGCGGAGCTCGAGGGTGCCGACGGACTCGCGCGGGTCGCGCGGCTCCTGTGGCCCCCGAGGTGCCAGGTAGCGGCGGGTCACGCTCTCCGACACGTCGGCGAGACCCTCCGGCGGTCCGCTGTAGAGCACGCGTCCACCGCCCGAGCCGGCACCCGGGCCGACGTCCACGATCCAGTCCGCCCGGCGGACGATGTCCATGTCGTGCTCGACCACGAAGACGCTGTTGCCGCTCGCGCGGAGGTCCTCGAGGACCTGCACGAGGGGCTCCGCGTCGGCGGGGTGCAGGCCCGCGGACGGCTCGTCGAGCACGTAAACGACGCCGAACAGCCCCGAGCGGAGTTGCGTCGCGATGCGGAGGCGCTGCATCTCGCCGGGGGAGAGTGTCGGCGTGGCCCGGTCGAGGCCGAGGTACCCGAGCCCGAGCCCGGTGAGGACCTCGACGCGGGCGAGCAGGTCCGCGGCGATCGACTTCGCCACCTCGGACCGTTCGCCCGACGTCACCCTGCTCTGCGCCGGCGACGGTTCCGTCAGCTCGGCCGTGGGGCGGAGGACCTCGGCGACCTCGGTGAGCGGCAGCGCGTTGAACGCCGCGATGTCGAGCCCGCCGAACGTCACCGCGAGGGCCGCACGGGTCAGCCCCGAGCCGTGGCACAGCTGGCACGGGCCGGACTCCACGAAGCGCATCGCCTTGGTGCGCTGCGTCTCGCTCTGCGAGTCGGCGAGCGTGTGCAGCGTGTACTGGCGGGCGCTCCAGAAGCGGCCCTTGTAGGGCTTCGCCACACGGTCGCGCTTCGGGTTGACCTCGACGACGGGCTGTTCCTCGGTGAAGAGCAGCCAGTCGCGGTCGGCCTGCGGGAGCTCCCGCCACGGACGCTCGATGTCGTAGCCGAGCACGGCCGTCACGTCGCGGAGGTTCTTGCCCTGCCAGGCGCCGGGCCATGCGGTGATCGCGCCCTCGCGGATGGACAGCGACGGGTCGTGCACCGCGGAGGCCTCCGTCACCTCGTGCGCCGTGCCGAGGCCGTGGCAGCGCGGGCACGCACCGACGGCGGTGTTCGGGGAGAACGAGTCGGAGTACAGCTGCTCGGCATCCGCGGGGTACGTGCCGGCGCGGGAGTAGAGCATCCGGACGGAGTTGCTCAGCGTCGTCAGGGTGCCGACGGTCGAGCGGGTGCTCGGGGCGCCGCGGCGCTGCTGCAGGGCGACCGCCGGGGGCAGGCCCGTGATCTCGTCGACGTGGGGCGTGCTGCCCTGCGCGATGAGGCGGCGGGCGTACGGGGCGACGGACTCGAGGAAGCGCCGTTGGGCCTCGGCGAACACCGTGCCGAAGGCCAGGCTCGACTTGCCGGAACCGGAGACGCCGGTGAAGGCGACGATGCGGTCGCGGGGCAGGTCGACGTCGACGTCGCGGAGGTTGTGTTCGCGGGCGCCGCGGACGCGGATGAAGCCGTCGGCCGGGATGGTGTGGTCCGTGGGGTCGTGCGGGGCGGGCATTCGTTCGAGCGTAGGCGCTGCGGCTGGGTGCAGGACGACGGGTCGGAGGAGCCGCGTCGTCCGGTCCTACGCTGGTCCGGTGGTGTCGCTGCAGGCTGCGACGCCGGAACAGGGGGATCGCCGTGCTCGACGCCGTGACCACTGCGTGGGAGTCGTGGTGGTGGCTCTGCCTCGCCCTGGACGCGACCGTCCTCTGGCTCTTCTGCATGGCCCTGGTGTTCGGGTCGTCGGCCGGGCCGTTGTCGAGCGACGGCGACCTGACCTCGCTCGAGCGGCTGGCGCAGCACGGTGCGAGGGTCCGTGGGAGCGAGTTCGACCCTCGTCGGAGAGCGGTCGGTGTCGGTCCCGAGACCGCCGCCCTCATCGAGCGGTTCGAACCACGGACGAAGCAGCTCTGGCAGGTGAACCGAGGAGTGTTCCTGCCTGCTCGTCTCCTCGCGCTCTCAGCGTTCCTGGTCGGAGCGGCCCAGCTCCTCTTCACCCTGCTCGCCTTCCTCCCGCGGTTCCCGAGCACGTCGTGGGTCTTCATCTCCATGAGCGTCCTGGCTGTGGACCTGATCTGCGGCATCGCCGTCCTGATGGCCGAACGTCGACGGTGGCGACGTCGCGCGCCCTTCGAGTTGCTCCTCACGCGCGCGCTGCTGCAAGCGGTCGAGCCGACCGGGAGCGCACTGACCTGGACCGTGGCGCGCGATCGGCTGGCCACGGTCGAGCAAGTGCTGAACGAGCGTTTCGAGCGGGTCAAGGACCGACCGTTGACGGCTCCCGGCCGCGACCTCGAGTGGCACCGACGCGTCCGACCGTGGGCAGAGCGGATCGCCCGGATCGACCTGCAGCTCGAAGCACCGGACGAACGACCGGCAGACATCCTCAGCGCACAGGTCGAGAACGTCGTCCGCGCCATCCAGCGTCCATCCCGGCGGAACCGAGACGGCTCCGCCGCCGCTCCTCCGGGAGCGAGCCCGCGACTCGACCCGCAGGCCCGTCTCGGATGGACACTCCTGCTCTTCGTCAGCGTCGTGGCGGCCTTCTTCGCCGGGTTGGGCACACTGGAGCTCCTGCTCACCGACCGGAACCAGTTGCCCTCCACCGAGGACCTGGGTGCCGCACTCTCCTTCATCGGGCCGATGGTGACGACACTCGCAGCGATCTTCGGTGGACTCGCGTGGGTGCGGAGACGGCTGGCTGCTCCTCGGTGACCTGCCCGATGCCGCGTGACGCTGGAAGCCGACGGACGGACGGGTGCCGACCCGGGACGGCTGGGTGGCGACCGGCGTGGCGGGCCGGGGTCGCGCCTCCCGGCGGTCGCTACTGTGGGACGCGGGGATCGGGGGATCGATGAACGACGACATCGCGGGGGTGCCGCCGAAGCGGCACAACGGCATCGGGTGGATCGTGGCGAGCGGGCTGCTGCTGCCGGCGGGTTGGGTCGCGTGGTTGCTCGTCGCGCTCGCCGGGTACAGCGGCACCGGTGCCTCGCACCAGTCGCTCGCGGCGCAGACGACGGGGAGTGCCGTCGTGACACTCGTGTGCGCGGGCGTGCCGATCGCTGGAGCGCTGCTGCTGCTCCTGCGGCGGCGACAGGACCGGTCGGTGACCCTGGTCGGGCCCGTCGGGTGCATCGTGTTCGCGGTCCTCGCGGCGGCCACCCTCGGGTACCCGACGGCGCGCGTGGCGCAGAGCTGGGCGGCTGACGAGCACCGACGTGCGCAGCCGCTCACCGCGCTCGAGACGAGTCGGACGCAGGCGCAGGCCGAGGCCGACCTGGCGGACGTCGGCGAACGAGCGGTGCGCGCACTCGGCGAGGACGTCGGTGCCGGGAAGCCCCAACTGTCCACCCGTGACTGCTCGCTGTCGAACCTGCAACAGGGGACGGAGTACTGGTGGGACTGGTCCGTGACCTCCGTGCCCGAGGACGATCCGCGCTCGGAGGCGGAGCAGGAGGCCGACGAACTCCCCGCTGCCGAGGTCGCGCGCCGGATGGCTCCGGTGCGCGAGGTGTTCCGCGACGCCGGACTCCGTGAGGCGGACCCGTACGACTGGGACCTCCGCACGCTCGGAGACGGTTGGTTGACGGAGGCGTACGCCGCGGTGACCGAGGTCTCGGCCGACGTGTCGCTCGAGACGACCTGCTTCGCGGGCGGGCCCGGGGACGGCATCGACGATGAGTGAGGCATCCGCGTCCGGCGCGCCGCAGCGGCGAGGCCCGGTCGGGGTGTGGGTCGCGCTCGCCGTGGCAGGGGTGTGCGCCGTGTACGAGGTGCTCGCGGGCGCCCTCGTCGAGTGGACCGGGCTCGGCTTCGTGCCGTTGCTGCTCGTCCCGCCGCTGTACATCGTGGCGATCCTGCTGCTGGTGTGGGTCGGTCAGCAGGGGATCCGCACGGCGAGGACGCTGGCGATCGTCGTCGGGATCGTGCTCGCGGCGTCGCTGCCGCTCGCGGTGCTCGTGACACTGCGGACGTGGAACTGAGGGGGAGGCATGACGACGGACGATGACGGGACCAGGGGCGACGGCGCTCCGAACGGCGAGGGCCGCGCGAGCGCCGGTGGATGGATCGCGGGCAGCATCGTCGCGCTGTTCGTCGGCTGGTGGTTGGCGTTGGCCTCCGTCCTCTCCAGCGCCGGACCGTGGTCGGGCCGGTGGTCGGACGGCGGCATGCTCCTCACCTACCTGATCGCCGCGGCGCTCGGCCTCGGCGTGCCGTTCTGGGGCTTCCTCGGTCTGCGCCGGGAGCGGCGTGACGGCCGATCGGCGCGCATCGTCGGTCCGACCGTGTGCCTGCTCCTGGCTGCCCTGGGCGGGGTCACGCTGTTGCCGCTGCCGTTCTTCCAGGGGGCGCGCATCGCCTCCGACGCTGCCGAGCGTTCGCAGCCGCCGACGGACGGGGAGACGGCGCGGACCGTGGCGGAGGCGCAGGAGGAGCTGCGGTCGTTCGGCGACCGGGTCGTCGCGGCGATGGGGCGGGACAGTTCGGCGCCGCCGGCCGAGGTCGAGACGGACACCTGCCGCCTGGACAACCACAGCGCGGGCACGATGGTCCGCTACTCCTGGTTCGCCGAAGACTGGGCGCCGTCGACGACCGCGACCGCGGGGTCCGGGTCGGCAGCGCCCGCGCCCGCGGCGTCCGGTCTGCCGACACCGTCGCCGTCCGCGACCGTGTCCGATGCGGAAGGCGCCCGGATGAGCGAGCCCGCGCTGCGCCTGCTTCAGGACGAGGGCTACGAGCTGTACCAACGGTTCGACGGCGGTGGTGGACACCTGTTCGTGCCGGACGACTGGCGCGGCAGGGCGACGGTCGGGCAGCGCGCCGAGGACCTCCTGCTCGAGAGCGGCTGCTTGGTCGACCCGGACGCTGTCGACGAGGAGTGACTCGCAGCAGTCCCGGTGGTCGGGGTGGTGCGGACGTGGAGCTCGAGATGCGGGGGCAAGCATGACGACGGACGACAGCGGGACCGGTGGTGAGGGCCGGCCGGGCGGCGAGGACCTACCGAGCACCGGATGGGTCGCAGGCAGCATCGTCTCCCTGTTCATCGGGTGGTCGTTGGCGCTGGCATCGATCCTGTCCACCGCGGGACCCTCGTCGAGCCAGTGGTCCGGCGATGGCAGGCTGCTGCTGGGCGTGATCGCCGCGATCATGGGCATCGGGGTGCCCGCCCTGGGCCTCCTCCGCCTGCGGCGGAACGAACGGCTCGGCCGGCCGATCGGCGCTGCGGCACCGGCCGTGTGCGCGGTCGTCATGGTGTTGGCCGTCTGCACGCTCCTGCCGATGCTCTTCCTCCAGGTCGCCCAGGTCGTGTCGTAGCGACCGAGCAGGACGGCTCGGCGGCGGCCGCGTGTGTTCGCTCCTGCAACGTCGGCTGAGTGCACGCGGCCCGCCGCGGGTAGACCGGAGGACATGAAGGTCGTCGGAGTCGAAACGTTCGGAGGGCCCGAGGCCCTCGCCGTCCACGAGGTCGCGGAGCCGCACGCCGGCTCCGGCACCGTCCGCATCCGGGTGCAGGCGTTCGCCGTGAACCCCACCGACACCGGGGTGCGCGCCGGGCAGCGGGACTCGTCGGAGGCCTCGCCGCCGTACGTGCCCGGGATGGACGCCGCCGGGGTCATCGACGAGGTCGGCGCCGGGGTCGAGGGCTGGCAGGTCGGCGACCAGGTCATGGCGATGGCACTCCCGCTGTCCGAGCACGGTGGCGCGTACGTCGAGTACCTCGTCGCACCGGTCGGCTCGTTCACGCGGATCCCGGCGCGCCTGTCCATCGAGGAGGCCGCCACCGTCCCGATGAACGGTCTCACCGCGCTGCAGATCCTCGCGCGGTCGGGGCTCGGCGCCGGCGACACGCTCGCGGTCACAGGAGCAGCGGGCCTGCTCGGGAACTACGTCGTGCAGCTGGCCAAGCAGCGCGGCATCACCGTCATCGCCGACGCCGCACCGAAGGACGAGGACCTCGTGCGGTCGCTCGGGCCCGACCACATGGTCCGTCGCGGGGACGGGTTCGCCGCCGCCGTGCGCGGGATCGTGCCCGACGGGGTCGACGCGCTCGCCGACGCCGCGGTGCAGCGGGACGAGGTCGTCGACGCCGTGCGTGACGGCGGGTTCTTCGCGGACGTGCGGGGCTGGGAGGGCAACGGCGCTCGGGACATCCGGTTCGAACGGATCATGGTGTTCTCGGAGTACACGTCGTTCGACATGCTCGAGGAGCTGCGGCAGGCGGTGGAGGACGGGATCCTCGTGCCGCGCGTCGCCGAGGTGCTGCCCGCGGAGCGGGCGGCGGAGGCGCACGAGCGCCTGGAGGCCGGCGGGACGCGGGGTCGGTTCGTGCTCACCTGGTGAGTGCGGGTCGCGGGTCGCGACCAGATGACGGACGGGAGGCGCGGTGCCAGCTGGTACCGCGCCTCCCGTCCGTCCCGGAGTCGGTTCATCGGGGCTCCACCGCTGTCCGACGATGGCCACCCAGCGGTCGAGCTCGTCCTCGACGCGATCTGCGACGGCCGCGGGATCGTCGTGCTCCCACGAGCGGATCACGCGCCAGCCCTCCGACGTCAGGATCGCCTGGTTCCGTGCGTCGCGTTGCCGGTTCGCGAGGAGCTTCCGTCGCCACAGCTCGGCGTTCGCCTTCGGCAGTTGCACGTGTTCCTCGCAGTAGTGCCAGAAGCAGCCGTCGACGAAGACCGCGATCCGGGCGCGGGGGAACACGAGGTCGGGGCGGACGCGGCAGCGGCGGCTCACCTGCCGGTCGACGAAGAAGCGGCGGCCGCGGCGGTGCAACTCGCGGCGGAGTGCGAGTTCGGGTGCGGTGTCACGGCGGCCGAAGCGGGCCATGTGGCGGCGGCGGGCGTCGTCGGCTTCCCACTGTTCCATCGAGCGACTGTCGCACGAGCGTCTCGTCGGCGTGTGCGGCGTGACCGACCGGTGGAGCGCTCTCGGCGGAGATCGCTCTGTGCAGGGGAGTGGAGCACCGGTCCTTTTCCCTGGAAGACAGGCGCCGTCCGGCTACCATCGGCCGCGTGAGCAGCGACGTGACACCTGGGCGGTACCGGCACTTCAAGGGCGGAGAGTACGAGGTGGTCCTGGTGGCGAGGGACGTCGAGACCGAGGAGCCGGTCGTCGTGTACCAGGCGCTCTACGGGGAGCGGGGGCACTGGGTGCGGTCGCTCGCGGACTTCACCTCGACGGTGTCCCGTGACGGGTACGAGGGGGCGCGCTTCACGCGTCTGGCCTGAATAGCAGCACGACAGGACGAGCTTCTGAGAGGGGGGGCTTGGTTTGAAGGTGAATGCGCTCCGTATCGCTGGGTCAGCACCTCGCCGAGTTGAGAGCAACCTCTCCGCGATTGCTGAAGGAGCAAGGAACGCGGCGTGACGGAGCGATGTGGGCTGTCTGACCACGCGGTCAGGCGGAGGCACGGGCCGCACTGAGGTATCCGCCCGGCTCGCGGAGCCCGACGAACTCGATGACTGATGTGCGCAGCTCACAGCCGATGTCGGCGCAACCAGCCAGAATGGGGCGATGGTCCCTGAGTCGATCAACCCCCTGGACACGCCGGACCTGCGCAAGGCTCGCGGAGCGTTCTTCACGCCAGAGCCGATTGCTCAGTTCATCGTCGACTGGGCTGTCAGGACCGCGGACGAGGTGGTGTTCGAACCGTCTGCGGGCGATGCGCAGTTCCTCGTGGAAGCCGTTCACCGGCTCCGGTCGTTCCGCGCAGACGAGTCCTGGACGCCAGCCGTGCACGGTGTAGAGATTCACGAGCACAGCGCTCAAGTAGGCGCTGCACGAGTGGCAGCTGCGGGCGGAGACGGACGAATCGAGGTAGACGACTTCTTTGCGCTGGACGCGAGGGGAACGGCGACCGCCGTCATCGGCAATCCGCCCTACGTTCGCTTCCAAGACTGGTCCGGAGAGGCCAGGACTCGATCGCGCGCGGCGGCGCTCCGAGCCGGAGTTTCACTTACGGGCTTGGCATCGAGCTGGGCGGCGTTCGTAGTACAGAGCGCGATGTTCCTCGCGCCGGGCGGAAGGCTCGGCCTCGTACTGCCAGCCGAGCTGCTTTCCGTGAACTATGCCGCACCGGTACGACGGTTCCTCTTCGAGAACTTCGCGACCGTCGACATCGTGCTGTTCGACGAACAGGTCTTCCCAGAAGCTGAAGCGGACGTGGTTCTGCTACTCGCGGACGGGTACACCGCGGGGCCTGCGTCGCACATGACGATTCGTCAGACACGGAACGCCGATACACTCATGCAGCCGCATGAACACGATAAATGGACTCCCACTGACCCATCCGGGAAGTGGACCGGAGGCGGCCTCGTCAGGCAGACGGCCTACGCCACCCTGAACAAGGTCGCCTCAGAGGGACAGTTCGACTGCCTTGAACGCTGGGGGGACACGACTCTCGGAATTGTCACAGGCAACAACAAGTTCTTCACGCTCTCTCCCGCGAGGGTTCGGGCACTTGGGCTGCACCGAGACGACCTGCTGCGAGTGTCCCCACCAGGCAGCCGCCATCTCCGGGGACTGAGACTCACCGACTCTGACATGCGAGCTCTAGGGCGGGCAGGCAAAGCTACGTGGCTGTTCCGTCCTCGTGTGCCCCTGCGAGATGCGGCCCAAGGCTATGTGAGTGCTGGTAGCGCCGCTGGCGTCGACCAGGGCTATAAATGCCGCACGCGCAAGATTTGGCACCAGGTGCCGCTTGTCCCGCCAGCGGATCTACTCCTGACCTGCATGAACGCGGACACGGCGCGACTGACAACAAACGAGACCGGCGCGCACCATTTGAACTCGGTACACGGCGTCTACCTCCGTGAAGAAGTCCGGGACCTAGGCCGGGAACTCCTACCGATTGCGTCTCTGAATTCGATCACTCTGCTGAGTGCCGAGATCGTCGGACGCGCCTACGGGGGCGGCATCTTGAAGCTAGAGCCGAAGGAGGCAGACAGATGGTTGATGCCATCTGCTGCGCTGGTATCGCGGCGTGCTGAGCAGCTGCGGACGATCCTTCCTGCCGTAAAGGAGCGACTGCTTGATTTCGACCTTCTCGGCGCGGTGCAGCTCGTGGACGCCGCACTCTTGCTTGACTCGCAGGAGTTGACTGAGGACGACGTGCAGCATGCACGGACAGCGCATGCAGTGCTGAGTACGCGTCGTGCGACGAGGGGGAAACGTGGCCGTACCGACCGCGAAGGACAAGGCGTGGGCGATCTTCGACCGGATCGTTGAAGACGCCAAGGTAGACGGTGAGTACGATAATCCCTGGCGAAGCACACCCACGGGGGTCACATACGAAGCTGACATCGAAACTCTGCAGCGCCTTCTGGCCGTTCCCCTTCACCTGAGGGCGACCGTACGCTCAGGAGTGCCTGCATTGGCGCTTGATGTGTGGCTCGCCTTCGAACTGCGTCGAGCAGGATTTGAGCCTGACGCGGTATGGCCGCGCGCGGAGCACCCGCGGATCCTTCCGCGGCCAGTGGCGGCTCTGCTGCGGTCGCTTCCGAAGAAGCAGCAGGCGGAACTTCGGGAACGACTCACCCGGGAGTCCTCCATCAAGCAGGTCACCGCCTCAAGTGCCTCGATCTTGGGGAAGAACTACCTGAAACAAGTCGACGTCATCATGACCGACTGGGCAACGGGGCCGGAAGTGCTGATCTCGACGAAGCGAATGGATTCATCCTACGGAAAGAACGCCCCCAACCGTATTGAAGAATCCTACGGCGATGCGAAGAACCTGCGGCTACGCCATCCGCTGGCTGCACTCGGGTTCCTGATGGCGGTTCGCTCGGACATCCGAAACGAGCGCGATGAACTCACCTTCCGCTGGCTGAACGACCTCATGCAGAAGCTTGGCCGCGAGGAGGACGCTTACCACGCAACCTGTTTCTTGCTCATGGAGTATCCGGCCGATGTCTCGGTGTCAGACGAGGACCATGAAGAGCCTGACGGGATCGTCCAGGATGCCGGTCCAGGCGCAGATGTGGACGCCGAGGAAGAACACGTTGCTTTGTCGGACCGAGAGGTGGAAGCAGCCCTGCAGTCCCTTCCTTCGGTCACCGTTCAAACCGACGCTGTCGATCGACGCATCCTTCCCGACGCGTTCCTTCAAACATTGATCGAGCGTGTTCTCGACATCACACCTGTCACGATGCACGACAAGGCCAGGAGGCGCCGGACGACTGCTCTGGACCAAGCCAGCGGAGCCGGAGTCTAGGCACTTAGGGCCGACCGTGTGGGCAGCTGCGCGCCTAGCGCAGCCTGCGGATCTCCCACGGGACAGGCACCTACACACCGCACGCGGTGCGTGCGCGCTGCGACCCGTGTGCGGCGTGTGCTGGTGCATTCCGTGCGCCAACCCTGACTTACCGATGTTCCTGCCGTTGGGATGCCCAGGCACCGCAGCCACTCCCGGTCATTGCCACGGCAGACCAGCGCGCTTCATCGAACCTGTCACTAGTCCATTGGTGTGCGCAAGCCATGACCGCTTGGAATAGGCCGGTCCCCGCGGGCCGGCGCAGATGCTACCCGCCTGCCCCGTCGTGCGGTCGACACCGCCTCGAATATTTCCTGCCTCCACTAGTGGCAGTCAATACTTGAACCATCCTCGTGCTAGCGTCCGTATGTGCGCAACTAACGAATTGGAGGGCACCTTGCCTCTCGACCTCAACAGTCTCGGCAACGCTGCCGGCAGCGTTGTCACTGACCCGCGAGACATCTTCGCCGCCATACCGTCGAAACCCTTCCCGCGGCTGCGACTTGAACAGGGCGAGGTGCTCAAGGCTTGGTACCAGCGGAGGACGCGTCGCGACACGGTTATCAAGCAAAATACCGGTGGTGGAAAGACAACCGTCGGCCTACTGATAGCGCAGTCGAGCCTGAACGAAGGTATCGGGCCCGCGGTCTACCTCACCCCGGACACATACTTGGCGGAACAGGTAGTTGCTGAAGCCAAGCGGCTGCAGATCCCGACGACACAAAACGCGCGGAGTGACGATTTCCTCGTCGGCGAAGCGGTACTCGTTACGACGTTCGCAAAGCTGATCAACGGGCGCAGCTCCTTCGGTGTCTCTGGGACTGGGCGTCCGACACAATCGCTCGGAACAGTGGTGGTGGACGACGCGCACTCTGCTCTCGCAATCGCTGAAGCTCAGTTCCGCACAACAGTGCCGTCGAGCCACTCGGCGTTCAGAAAGATTACCGATCTATTCGCCGACGCGTTGAAAGCGCAGAGCCCCTCTGGGTGGCGGGCGATCGACCGAGGGCAGCCGTCTGCGCCGGTGCCTGTGCCGTTTTGGAGTTGGCAAGTCAACACGAACCTGGTTCGCGACATTCTCGAAGACGACGCTGAAGATAACAAGCTGAAGTGGCTTTTCTTCTCCTGGCCGCTGATCAACCAAGTCCTTGAACTTTGCAATGCCACCGTCACCGCTTCCAGCTTTGAGATCCGGCCCCCGTGCTCACCGGTTGAGCTGATCCCAGCGTTCGCAAACGCGAAGCGTCGGGTCTACCTCACCGCCACACTTGCCGACGACGGCGCCCTCGTAACCGACCTCGGTGCGACGGAGGCTGATGTCCAGACTCCGGTCACGCCGGAACGAGCTGCGGACCTCGGCGACCGGCTCATCCTCGCCCCGCTCGCCCTCAACCCGACGCTCTCCGAGGATGCGGTCCGCGATCTCGTCTATGACTTCTCCCGCGGCAAGCGAAGCGGAAACGGCACAGAATCGGAGGCGAAGCGGCTCAATGCTGTCGTGCTGGTACCGTCTAATTCCCGCGCCGACCTGTGGCGGGACCGCGCGGACTACATCTGGCATGTCGACGACCTGAAGACAAACGCACCGCGGTTGCGCGCTGGCGAGTGGCTGGGCGTCGTTGTCCTTGTCAACAAGTACGACGGCGTTGACCTGCCAGGCGATGCGTGCCGCCTTCTCGTCATCGATGGCGTGCCGTTCCCTCTCACGCCGGGGGAGTCTCGTGAAGCAGCAGCTCTCGACGGGACTGACACGTTCGCCGCGCGGCAGACACAACGCATCGAGCAAGGGATGGGGCGCGGTATCCGCGATGCTGAAGATCACTGTGCGGTCCTGCTGATGGGCAGCACTCTTGCGATGTCAATTCGTGCCACGAAGCTGCGGAAGCATTACTCACCAGCCACCGAGGCCCAAATCGAGCTTAGCCAGCAGCTCTCAGCGCAGATCCAAGGGGAGGGGCTGGAATCAATTCGTGACACCCTCGATATGTTCCTGCGCCGCGATCCTGCCTGGCTGAAGGTATCAACGCGGGAAATGGCGGGCGTGGAGTACAACAAGACCGGGCTGATCGGGCCGGAGTCCGCCGCTTCCAGGCGCGCGTTCGACCTCGCGCGCGCCGGCCAACCTGATCGGGCAGCCCAGACGCTCCTTGACGGGATCAGAACGTTACCGCCATACGAGCAGGGTTGGTACAAGGAGCAGGCAGCGGCCTACGCGAACCTGCACGATCATGACCGCGCTCAAACGATCCTGATGGAAGCGCGTTTAGCGAACATCAATGTGACGATGCCGTTGACCGCGATCCCGATCCGGACGCTGCGTCCCTCCGCTGCGCAGGCGGACGCCGCTGCAAAGTACCTCGCCGCCAAGTACGACTCAGGAGTTGAGCTCATGCTTGGGTTCAACGGCCTGCTCGAACGCATGGAATATGACAAAGACCGTACCGACTCGGCTGAGGCGGCGTTCGAGGAACTCGGACGGCATCTCGGGTTCACAACCGAGCGGCCAGACAAGATCTACGGAACCGGCCCCGACGTGCTGTGGGCCATCTCCGAGGACAAGCACCTCCTGCTCGAACTGAAGACCGGAGTCACGCGGGAGGATGTGCGCATCGCCAAGCATGAACTGGACCAAGCGTCGGGGCATGTGAGCTGGTATCAGCGCAATTACCCGTCGTCGACTGGAATCCCCGTATTCGTGCACCCCTCTCATCACTACGCCACGAACGGCACGCCGCCCGAGGGCACGCAAGTCGTCGATCCAGATACGCTCCGGTCGATAAAGGACCGAGTGCTCGGCTTCGCGCGCGCCGTTCAAAATAACGATGGGTGGACGGTTCCGCACGTTGTGAAGAAGTACCTTCTGCAGGAGCGACTCACAGGCCCCGATGTGCTGCTTGCAGGGGCCCCGCGCACCCAGCCCGCTCCGCGCTTCGTTCAGAACCCGATGACGGTCGTTCCGCGGCCGGAGCCAGTCGGCCCCACTCCCAACTTCGACGCAGCAACGTCGGCGACCGATGGGCCAGCAGATGAGGCTGCCGGCGAGTGCGACGACTCCGACCAGGATGGCGACGGCTAGAGCGGCGGTCAGAACATCACGGTTCGTTGTTCTATGACTGCTGACCTGACCGCGTGGAACGGCAGGCTCTCAGCCGCGACAAGCAGGGCGAACCTGGCATCAGGAGAATCAGCGGGAGGGTAGTACCCGGCCGGCACCACGGGTTTAGAAGCGATTACTACGAGGTGGTCCTCGTCGCCCAGGTCGTCGAGACCACGGCGCCGATCTTCGTCTGGAAGGCGCTGGATTGGAAATCGGGACTTGCGGCTACGCGCCGCCCGCACGATGCGTGTTTTGCGAGATGGGTGCGGAGGACAGCGATTCGTGCCGCTTTCTCGCGCTAGCAAGCGTCGATTGCTCGCAGCTGTTGTCAACGGACCGCATGGGCTGCTAGCGCATACACAAAGGTCTATCACTGCGCTACCATGAAGTGTATGGCGACTTTGCGTACCGGCTCGATCGAAATTGCTTGTGACGAATCTGGCAATACGGGTGAGAATCTCGTTGCCGGTGGGGCGAAAGTATTTAGCGAAGGCAGTCATGACCTTTCGGTGGCGGAGTCGGCAGAAGTTCTGGATTGGATTCGAAATCAGATAGGGCAGTCGGGTTCCGAGATCAAATGGAGAAGTGTTCGGAAGCACCCAAGTCTTGTCGAGGAGCTTTTCGGTACGAAGTTGATTGGGCGAGCTCGCTTCTACCTCACCGAGAAGCTCTACTTTACAGTCGGCAAAGTCATAGATTTGTTGATTGAAGAGCGCTATCATAGTCAGGGACGAGACCTTTATGCTAGTGGTTCAGCAAAACGTATGGCTCTCGATCTGTATCGCGGCGGCCCTCGGGCGCTTGAGCGTGACCAGTGGACCGCGCTCCTCGTCGGGTTCAACTCGCTTATGCGCCGCGACTCCAGCACCCAGAAGCTCAAGGCTATCCCAAAGACCACTGTCGACGAGTTCTATGCCGTCGTTGACATGTGCCGGTGGGCTTCCAAACGCAGAGCTGTGTCGGAGATCCTAGGCGCGTTGGTTGATACTAAAAAGTTCGCCGACGAGTTTGTTGCCGCGTTGGACCCGCAATCGAGTCCGATACCCGCGCTTGATCCGCTGGTGCCGAGCTTGGCTCAGTCAACTCGGCATTGGTTTGACGACAGCAGCGCTGCCGAGATCCGCGTTCTGCATGACGAGGGTCCGGTGCCGTCTTCAACAGCAATGGGAGCGTTGGCCGAGGGTCTGCGGCATCCACGAGAATTTTGGCGATACGGGACTGCGGTCAACCTTGTAGATATCGAAACCGGTAACTCATCTACTGACCCGCGGCTTCAGGTCGCAGACCTGGTCGCAGGCTTCGGTGCCACGTGCGGAGGACTCGCTCTCGACGGCCAGTTGCATCCATCATTTCTGGAATTGGCGAATTTGACGATTCTGCCTTCGAGCTTGTGGGGCGACGAGAAATCAGGACTGCTGCTTGGTCTTAGAGGGTGAAGCCGAGGACGCGGCAAGCATGTCGGTGCCCGGCCCTAAGCTCACAGGGCGCCAAACACGACGGGGGACCGCATGCAGATCACCACCGACGGCCAGGTCCTCCTCAGCCCGAGCGACCTCAGCACGTGGGCGACCTGCGAGTGGGCGTTCCTCCGCCGCCTCGACGCCAAGCTCGGCCGAGGCGGCCCCTTGCCGGACGAGCACGACGACATGCTCGAGCGCACCGCACGCCTGGGGGACCAGCACGAGCTCGACTACCTCGAGATCCTCAAGCAGACCCGCGACGTGGTCGAGTTCGACCGACCGGCACCGCCCGACTACGCAGCGGCAGCGCAACGAGCGATCAACGCATTCAAGGCAGGCGCCGACGTCCTCTACCAACCGACCTTCCACGAGCCGCCCACCCCAGAGCGCCCGGGCTTCATCGGCTTCGCCGACTTCATCCTCCGCAACGACCGCGGTGAGTACGAGGTCTACGACACCAAGCTCGCCCGCCACGCCAAGATCAGCGCCCTGCTCCAGCTCGCCGCCTACGCCGAGCAGATGCAGGCGCACGGCATCCCCACGGGCGAGCAGGTCCACCTGGTGCTCGGCGACCGCACGACCACCACGCACGACCTCGCCGACATTGCCCCGGTGTACCGCACGCAGCGCGCCGAACTCGAGCGGGTCATCGCCGAGCGGATGCAGGAACACGAAGAGTTGCAGTGGGGCGACCCCCGCTACTCCAGCTGCGGCCGCTGCACGATCTGCCAGACCCAAGTGCAGCAGCACCGCGACCTGGTCCTCGTCGCCGGCATGCGCCTCGACCAGCGCACGAAGCTGATCCGGCAGGGGGCGCGGACGATCGACGACCTGGCGAACCGCACCGCGGCCGTGCCCGGCATGTCGCGGTCGACGCAAGACAGGCTGGTCCGTCAGGCGCGCCTCCAGACAGAAACGGAACAAGCGCAGACGGCCAAGCCGCGCTTCGAACTCCACGACCCCCGCGCCCTCGACGCCATCCCGAAGCCCGACCCCGGCGACGTCTTCTTCGACTTCGAGGGCGACCCCCTCCACACCGAGGACGGCGTCCACTGGGGCCTCGACTACCTGTTCGGCCTGGTCGACGACCGCGCCGACTTCACCGCCTTCTGGGCGCACACGATCCGCGACGAGCGCCAGGCGCTGGTCGACTTCCTCGCCTTCATCAAGGAACGCCGCGCGCAGCACCCGGGCATGCACGTCTACCACTACGCGGCGTACGAGCGGACGCACCTGCTGTCCCTCGCCGCCCGCCACGGCGTCGGGGAGGACGACGTCGACGATCTGCTCCGCGCCGGCGTCCTCGTCGACCTGTACCCGATCGTCCGCAAGGCCCTCGTGGTCGGCAGCCGCAGCTACTCGATCAAGAAGCTCGAGCCGCTGTACATGGGTGATGACCTCCGCCTCAGTGACGTGACGAACGCCGCCGACAGCATCACCGCGTACGTCGAGGCGATCGAGGAACTCCGCGACGGCGACCCCGCGACCGGCCAGCGGATGCTCGACCAGGTCGCCGACTACAACGCCTACGACTGCCGCTCGACCCTGCGGCTCCGCGACTGGCTGCTGTCGCTCCGCCCACCGCAGTCCGAGCCGGCGACCGACGAGGCCGAACTCCTCCCGCCGATCCCCGTCGAGCGCGAGCCGAACCCCGTCTACACGGCCCTCGCCGCGCAGATCGCGGACGTCGACCCCCTCGATCGCGACGCCGACCAGACCGCCCTGGCGCTCGCAGCCGCCGCGATCGACTACCACCGCCGCGAGGCCAAGACCTTCTGGCAGGACCACTTCGACCGCCTCCGCAATCCCGTCGACGACTGGGCGGACACGCGAGACGTCCTGGTCGTCGAGCGCGCCTCCGTCGAGCGCGACTGGGGCACGCTGCCGCGTGCCCGCTCCCAGTCGCGCGAGATCCGGGTGTCGGGGACACTCGCGCCCGGCTCACGCATCCGGCCGGGAGGCACGCCCCACCTCGTCTACGACGACCCACTCCCACCGTCGGTCACCGCTCCGGCGCCGGGTTCGAAGGGCGCGTCGGCTCGCGCGGTCGTGCTCGACGCCGAGCAGAACGGCGATGCGTTCGAGGTCCTGGTGAAGGAGAGCCTGCCGGTCGGCGGCGGCGAGCCCCACCACGACTTCCCGGTCGCCCTCGCGCCGGCGGCCCCACCCCGGGCGAAGCCGCAGCCCGAGGCGATCGCCGAGTGGGGCCAGGAGGTCCTCGACGCCCTGCCGTCGATGCTGCCCGACCCGGCGCTCGACCTGCTCCGCCGGGTCCCGCCGCGTGGCGCACTCGCCCCGGTCGCCGGGGACGACACCGTCTCCGCGGTCGTCACGACGCTGATCGGGCTCGACCGGTCGTACCTGGCGATCCAGGGCCCTCCCGGCACGGGCAAGACCTACGTCGGGTCGAACGTCGTCGCGCGGCTCGTCCGCGAGCACGGCTGGCGCGTCGGGGTCGTCGGCCAGTCCCACGCGACGAGCGAGAACTTCCTGTCGTCGGTGGTCCGCGCCGGCGTGCCCGCCGACCGTGTCGTGAAGGTTTCGAAGTCCGGCGCGACCGACGACGAACTCGAGGCCGCCGCCTGGACGCCGGTGAAGAACAACGCCGCGGTCTCGGCGTTCCTGTCGTCGTGCGCCGAGACCCGCACCGGGGGAGTCGTCGGCGGGACCGCGTGGACGTTCGCGAACGAGGGCACGATCCCGCGTCGCTCCCTCGACCTGCTCGTGGTCGACGAGGCCGGACAGTTCTCGCTCGCCCCGACCATCGCGTCCTCGATCGCCGCGACGCGGCTGCTCCTGCTCGGTGACCCGCAGCAGCTCCCGCAGGTGTCGCAGGGCTCCCACCCGGAGCCGGTCGACCAGTCCGCGCTCGGGTGGCTGGCGGACGGGGAGCACGTGCTCCCGCCGGAGTTCGGCTACTTCCTCGCGCACACCCGGCGGATGGAGCCCGCGTTGACCGCCTCGGTTTCCGGGCTGTCGTACGACGGGCAGCTGACGTCGATCGTCAGCGGTCGGCACCTCGACGACCTCGAGCCGGGCGTCCATCCGGTGCCGGTGGTGCACAGCGGCAACACGACGTCGTCGGAGGAAGAGGCAGCACGGGTCGTCGAGCTCGCGCGGGACCTGATCGGACGTCGGTGGGTCGACGGGGACGTGTCGCGACCGCTGACGGACGAGGACGTCATCGTCGTCGCGCCGTACAACGCGCAGGGAGCGCTCATCCGCGAGGCCCTCGATCGCGCAGGTCTCCGCGGCACCCAGGTCGGCACGGTCGACATGTTCCAGGGGCGTGAGGCCGTGGTGTCGATCACGTCACTCGCCGCATCGAGTGCGGCAGACATCCCGCGCGGGCTCGACTTCCTGCTGATGCCGAACCGGCTCAACGTGGCGCTGTCACGGGCGCAGTGGGCGGCGTACCTCGTGCACTCGCCGGCACTCACCACGGGGTTGCCGCCGTCGATCAGCGGGCTGTCGCAGCTCTCACGGTTCATCGAGCTGGTCCAGCCGCGAGCCTGACGCCCGAACGTGGGCTTTCCTCGCTCACCGTGCGACTGGGAGCGTCGGTGTGTGACAGACGGAACAACGACGCTCGGACAGCCGGACCCGCTGCACGGACCCGTGCCTCGAGCGACGCCGGTCGGCGCCCTGCCGATGACCCTCCGCGCCCGCCGCCCTGGGTACGCGGTGATGCAGGAATGCCTCCGCCTGCAGGCCGAGGCGCCGGCACGGACCAAGGCGCAGCGCTTCTGGGGCACCGACCCGGTGGTACCAGCCGCACGATCGTGGTTGAAGGGTGCGATCGGGGAGCGTCGGGTCGCCGCGGAACTCGACCGCCTCGGGCCGGCGTTCACGGTGCTCCACGCGGTGCCCATCGGTTCTGGGTCCACCGACATCGACCACCTGGTGATCGGTCCGACCGGTGTCTTCTCCGTCAACACGAAGAACCACAGCGGGCACAAGGTGTTCGTCGGCGGTGGCGCGTTCATGATCGGCGGGAAGAAGACCTCGCACATGAGTGCCGCGCAGAGCGAAGGTCGCAGGGCCACGCGCCTCCTGTCAGATGCGGCGGGCGGTCCCATCCTCGTGCAGCCGCTGCTCGTCGTGGCGGCGGAACGCATCACGTTCGGCAAGAAGCGTGCGCCCGTGGTCGTGCTGACCCCCGAGCAGGTGCGGCCGTGGATCGCCGGACTCGAGCGTGCTCACTCGGACGAGGCGGTTCGCTACCTCTCGATGCTCGCGGAGGACCGTGGGACGTGGCACGCGACCGCGGTCGTGCTCGACGACACGCTCCGTCTCGAACAGCGCTTCGATCGGCTGCTCCGCGAGATCGAGGACGCACGTACCGGACGACGTCGGGCGGCGCTCGCCGTGGTGCTCGGTGCTGTCGCGCTGCCGGCTGCTGGCGTCCTGACGATTTCTGCTGCAGTCGAGACGCTCCTCGGGAATTGATCTGCGGGCTCGGGGCGCGGTGCTTTGGCCTCGGACATCATGATCTCGGCCCACGACGTCGGGTGGCGCAGATCACCATCTTCGACGGGAGAGGACTGCCCCACTGCTCAGTTGGCTGGCCGGGTTTCCCAGCACCACATAGGTCGTCGCACCCGGATCATCGGCGGGACGCCGGAAGATTGCACCGGCTGGCACAGCGTTCGACCGCTCCCGCTAACTGAGCCGGTCGAAGACGTTGAGCGGTCAGTCGGCGAGCAACCAGATGCGCCGCAGGGGGAGCACCGCTTGCACGTCCTCGGGTAGGTCTTCGTAGACCCGCAACATTGCGTCCACCACGTCGGTCGCTGTCCACAACCGGATTCGGAACCGTTCTCGCTGCAATGACGCTTTTGCCGGTCCCGAAACTCCGTCCCATGCGACAAGGAGGCCCTGCTCCGCTCCCACATGCTGCATGGTGCCCAGAAGGTCGCGGACGATCTGATCGCCCACTTGTCCGCCGGACTTCACCTGAGCGACCAGTTTCGGCGACTCCATGCCGAGGAGTCCCCGACCAGCCACGATGTCGACCCCACCATCTGCGCCGCCGAGGGAGGCTTCACACACGAATCCCTCTCCCTCGAGGATGGCACGGATGAGCACCGTCAGCTCGTGCCCCTTGAAGGTTTCGGACACCTTCGTCAGGATCTGATCGCGAGCGTGCTCGACGATGTCGGGACGTGTTTCGGGCTCGTCGACATCGTCACTGGCGCCGGAGCGAGTTGCAGTGAACGGACTGTTCTTGAAGGGCAGTTGGCCCGGGTCTTCTCGGGTCTTCGCGATGGTGTTGAGGCGCTCGAGCGCGAAGCCTCGACTCGGGGCGAAGACGGTGAGCGCGCTTCCGAGCGTGTAGAGCAGGTCCTGCTTGATCGCGGAGCGCGGCAGATCTTGGACGAGCCATTCGACGCGCACGAGGTGACGCTTGGCGGGATCCGGTTCCGAAGCTACGTACTCGTATCCGCTTGTGACACGACCAATGGCAATCTCGCCGGTGGTCTTCAGGGGCAGGGCTACGGTGTCGCCCGCCTTGATCCGTCCTCGCAGCGCCCAGAGCTGGCCTGTGTAGTTCGCACGTCTGTTCATGGAGTCGTCAGGGAACGTCTCCGCAACCACCGCTTGAACGTCGTCTCTGCTGACGCATGCGGTGAGGTCAGGGATTTCCTCCCATCCGCCGCCCGTCACGCCTGTCGAGATCGACCACGAGTCACGCTCGCCGTAGCGTCCGGTTCGGACTACCCATGCCGCTGTCATTGAAGCCTCCTGTGCTGAGCTTGCCAGGCCCTGCCGTCGTTCGACGGTGCAGGCGATGAAGCAGCATGCTCGCGCCATTCCTGGCTTTCTCGTTGGTTGAGGGTGCCGGCTCCCATGGCGACCGCCGAACGCGCGGCGTCGAAGGTGGTCGCTTCGGGCACTGTGGGTGCCGGCGGGACAACGCTTTCGGCGGGGAGCGGCACTAGCTCTTGGTCCGTCGTCTCGCTCGCGGCGCGGCTTCAAATGCCGCCTTCTCCGGTGCCTGGTCCCGGCGGCGCGGTGGGTCGGGCCGCTTCGAAAGTGACCGCTGCCGCCGGGATGCCATGGACGGGCATCTGCCGCTCTTTTGCCGCCGGCAGCGAGAGCGCCGGCCACCCCACCCCGACGGCGGACAGCTGACGCGCAAGTGTCCGCGGCGGAATCGCAATCCAGCGCGACCGGTGCCCTGCTCTCCGCCGTGACGGTTCTGGTTCACGAACCGCGAGGATCGTGAACCAGAACTGTCAAGCGGAACGGGAGGACACCGGTGCCGAGCCATCGTGACGTTGCCGTCCGGTGCTCGGCGGCCGGGGACCGGCCGTGTTCCCGACGGTCGGACGGGCGGCGAGTCAGCCGACCTGCACGGTCCCCACAGCCGAGCTGTAGGTCACCACGGCACCGTGCTGCGCGCCGACGAGGGTGATCGACCACGCGGTGCGGTCGGCGGCGACGGAGTAGAGCACCTTCGTGCCCTCAGGCAGCGATGCGAGACCGGTGCCGTCGGTGAGGGCGAGCCTGCTCGGCTGGGCGGCGACGACGAGCTCTGTCGGGTAGATGCCGGTGGGGAAGTGCTGGCGCATCACGTACGACAGGGTTCCGGCGCTCTGCGTCAGCGCGCCGCGTTCACCCTCGACGGTCAGCGCCGCCGGGGCCTGCTCGATCGTCGGTTCCGCTTCGGAGGCAGGAGCAGGAACAGGTGCGGCAGCGTCGGGCACGGTCACGGGCGCCTGCGGAGCGTCCTGTCCGGCACCGACCGCAGACGGGTCCTCGGGCTCAGGCTCTGCCGCGACCGCGGGGGACACGGGGCCGGTCACCGTCGTGGGTGCCGGCAGGGAGAGCGCGGGCAGCTGGACCCCGACGGTCGTCAGGCCGTACGCGAGCAGCGCGTAGAGCATGAGCGCGGATCCGACGGCGCCGAGGACCGCGCCGACACGACCGAAGGTGCGCGACACGACCGAGCCCCAGCGCGCACGGCGGACGGCCTGCACGCCCGTCGCGATCGCCGTCATACCGATGGTGCTGACGATGAAGCCGGACGGCACGCCCTGGTGCTGCGGCTCGACGAGCGCGAGCGCGACGCTCCCGGCGCCGAGCAGCATCGAGAGCGAGGCGAAGGCCGACGGGCGAGTCCGCCGGCGCTCCACCGACGACGTCGACGTGGCAGTGAGGAGCGGGGACGGCGCGTACAGCGGCGGTTTGCCCCAGCGGGACGTCGACCTCGGGGTCGACGGTTCGTTCGGCGACCAGTCTCGTGGTCCGGGTCCACCCAACGGCACGTGCGCCCCCTCGTCTCGGCAACGCTCCCATCGTGCCGATCGAGCGGATGGTGAAGAATCCCCAGAACTGGGCTCGTCGAGCATCCCGGTCCGCCTGCGGGAGACCGGTACGATCACGCGCCGATCAGGACGCGACGTCGCTGAGCACGTCCGCGATCCCCGTGATCGTCACGCTCGCGACGGCCCACACGAGCGGCGCGACGAGGACTGCGGCGATCAGCACGCCGAAGAGCAGCCCCGGCGACGATCGTTCGGCCGCGGGCACGCGATTGCGCCGACGGATCAGGACGGCCGCGACGACGGCCACCCCCACGACGTAAACGACGGCGACCATGAGTGCGACGAGCAGCAGCATCGGAGTTCCTCCCCAACTCGGTGCGAAGCCATCAGCCTAGCGAGCCGCCGCCGTCAGTCCTCGTCGTCGACGGGGACGTCGCCCCGCAGCTGCGCCCGGATCCCCGCGAGGACGTCCGCGTGCAGGAAGTTCGCCGCCTCGGCGCTCGTCGGGTCGACCACGATGCCGAACTCCTCGGGCACCGCAGTCACGAGCTCGGCCATCCGGACGGGGCGCGCCTCGGTGCCGGGGACGCCCTCGGTGAGCTCGGCGGGGTCGGTGAAGACCGGCACGAAGGGCAGCTCGCGGATCATGACGTGCGCGATGCTGCCGCCCTCGGGGTCGTCCGCCGGCTTCCACGGCACCCACGCTGCGCTGCCGAGGAAGCCCTGGGCCGACGCGGCCATGCGCTTCCGGAGTTCGCCGGCCGCGGTGGACGCGGTGCTGTCGACGCCGCGCCCGAAGGCCGACCCCGTCGTCTCGTTGCTGCTCATCGCGTTCCCTCCGGAGTGGTGTCCCGCCATGCTCCCACGCAGGCGCCCGGAGGCCGAATGCGCACTCCGGTCACCGGTGTCGGTGCCGGCGTCTACAGTCCGAGCAAGTGTCCACGACCTGAGTCAGGAGCACCGTGTCACCAGCGCAGTTGACCCGACGATCGCTCCTCGCAGGAGCGCTCGGGCTCGGTGCGGCCTCCCTCCTGACCGGGTGCGTCGCGAACAACGGTCCGATGCCGAGCAGTGCGGCGCCCGGGTCGAAGGCCGACATCGGCGAGGTCGAGGGCACGCTGCGCTTCGCGTTCTGGGGCGGCAGCGACGGCGAGAACACCGGGTTCGCCCGAGCCAAGGCGGGCTTCGAGAAGCGGCACCCGAAGGCCACGGTCGAGCTGCAGACGCTGCCGTACGACGGGTTCTTCTCGGGCATCGACCGGGGCATCCTGTCGCGCACGGCTCCGGACGTCTTCCGGGTCGACTACACGAGCATCGGCAAGTACACCTCGCACGGGGTGCTCCTCGACATGACGCCGTACCTCAGCGCCGCGGAGTCGAAGGCGTTCCTGCCGGCGCTGTACGACGCGGTCCGGTTCGAGGGCCGCACGTACGGCGTGCCGCACCAGACGGACACGTCGGCGATCGCGTTCAGCCGGAAGGCCCTCGACGAAGCGGGCATCCGCGCGGTGCCGGACCGGCTCGAGGACGCCTGGACGTGGGAGGAGTTCTCCGACGTCAGCACGAAGCTCCGGAAGAGCCTGCCCGACGACAAGTACCCCTTCGCCTACGACTGGACGGCGGCCGGCGCGTACCGCTGGGCGAGCTTCCTGTACCAGGCGGGCGGGTCGCTCCTCACGCCGCAGCTGACCCGCTCCGCGGTGGACAGCGACGCCGGCAGGAAGGCGATGGCGTTCACGCAGCGGTTCTTCGACGAGCGCTGGGTGCCGGCGAACAACACGATCAAGACGACGGTCTACTCGGACAACTTCTTCCTCAACCAGACCGTCGCGATGACGTTCGTCGGCGACTTCCTCGTGCCGGAGCTGGCGGACGGCACGAACGGGTACCAGGGCGGCGAGTGGGCCACGACGTACATGCCGCGGGACCGCGCTGCGGCGTCCGACCTCGGCGGCAACGCGATCGTCGCGACGCGGGACACCGAGAACCCCGAGCTCGCGGCGGCCTTCCTGAAGTACCTCGTCGAGGAGGACCAGATGCGTGACTTCTGCCAGCGGGCCAACGAGCTGCCGACGCTGCTGAGCCTGGCGGACACCCCGCTCGACTACGCGGTGCGCCCCGACGTGATGGACGTCTTCACGCAGCAGGCGACGACGATCACGGAGACCGCCGTCCGCGAGACCGTCGTGCCCGGCTTCGCGAGCGTGAACACCGCGCTGCAGGACCAGCTGGAGCTCGCCTTCCACGGGCGGAGCACCGACGCCGCGATCCGGGCCATCGACGCCGCGATCGACGAGGCGGTCGCCGCATGACGGACGCGACGGAGCGCATCGGAGGCGCCACGGCGCAGGGAGCCGTGCGGCGCGGTCCGCGGCGGACCGCCGGGCGGTTCCGGGCCTCCAGTACGGCCGCTGCGTCCGCGTTCCTGCTGCCGAACGTCGTGCTCATCGTCGTCTTCACGCTGTTGCCGCTCGTGTACGCGCTGGTCATCAGCTTCCAGGACCTCGACTCGCTGGGCGGGACGAGCTGGGCCGGTCTCAGCAACTACGCGAAGCTGATCACCGATCCGGTGTTCTGGCAGTCGGTGGCGAACACCGGGGTCTTCACGCTGTTCACGGTGCCGGTCGGCATGGCCATCGGGCTCGGCATCGCGGTGCTGCTCAACGGCGTGCTGCCCGGACGCGCGGTGTTCCGGACCATCATCTTCCTGCCGCTGGTCGTCTCCGGGGTGGCGACCGGCGTGCTCGGTGCGTGGATGTTCGACCAGAACAACGGGTTCATCGACAAGTTCCTCGCAACGCTCGGGCTGCCGCAGATCGACTGGCAGTCGAGCGGCGGGTGGGCGATGACCGCGGTCATCCTCATGACGCTCTGGCAGCGCATCGGCTTCGACATGCTCATCTACCTGGCGGGTCTGCAGGGCGTCGACCCCGCCGTGCAGGAGGCCGCGACGACCGACGGCGCGAGCGGGTGGCAGCGCTTCCGGCTCATCACGTTCCCGCTGCTCGGCCCGTCGACGTTCTTCCTGCTCGTGATGAACCTCATCTACTCGTTCCAGGTGTTCGACACCGTGTGGGCGATGACCCGCGGTGGCCCCGGCTACGGCACGACCACGGTGGTGTCGTACGCGTACCGGGTGGCGTTCGACGAGCACGGGCCGCAGCTGCTCGGCTACGGCGCCGCGGTCGGCATCGTGATCTACCTCGTGACGCTCCTCATCACCGGACTGCAGTGGCGCTTCAACGCCGGACGGGACCAGACGGACTGATGACCTCCTCGACCTGGGACACCGGCGCCGCAGCGTCCGGGCGCTCCGCCGCCGCGGCCACCACGACGGCGACCCGATCGCCGCGCAAGCGTCGCGGCCGCCTGCTCTGGCTGCGACTGACCGTGGCCGTGATCGTCACCGTGGTGATGGCCTTCCCGCTGTACTGGATGTTGCTCACCGCGTTCTCGACCCGCGCGGACCTCTACGCGCCCGGACTGCACCTGTGGCCGCAGCACTTCACCCTGCAGAACTTCGTGCGCCCCTTCGCGGAGTTCCCGGTCTGGCGCTGGTTCGCGAACTCGCTGCTCGTGTCGGTCGTCGTCACCGTCATCACGGTGGTCTGCAACCTGCTCGCCGGGTACGCCTTCGCCAAGCTGCGGTTCCGCGGCCGGAACGCGCTGTTCCTCGTGCTGCTGTCGACACTCATGATCCCGCCGCAGGCGATCATCGTGCCGCAGTTCTTCATCTCGATCGGCCTGCACCTGTACGGCGGACTGTGGGCGGTCATCCTGCCCGAGGCCGCGGCGATCTTCGGGGTGTTCCTGGCGCGGCAGTTCTTCCTCGCGGTGCCCGACGAGCTCATCGAGGCCGCACAGCTCGACGGCGCCGGTCGCTTCCGCACGTTCGTGTCGGTGGTGCTGCCGCTCTGCCGCCCGCTGCTCGCGGTCCTCGTGCTCCTGACGTTCATGGGGGAGTGGAACGCCTTCGGCTGGCCGCTCGTCGCGCTCTCCGGCAACCAGGACCTGTTCACGGTGCCGATCGGCATCGTCGGCACGCTGCAGGGCCAGTACACGTCGGACTACGGCGCGATCATGGCGGTCAACCTGCTCATGATCCTGCCGATCGTCGCGCTCTTCCTCGCCTTCCAGCGCTACTTCGTCGAGGGCCTGTCGCGGAGCGGCCTCCGGTGACGTCGGCTCCCACCCGGCACCGCCCGTCCCGATCCCGCCCGACCGTCGAGGACGCCCGGCGCTGGGTCGCCGAGGACTTCGCCGTGCACGCCGTCACGATCGAGGAGGTCACCGGCGGCACCGACACCTCGGCGGTCGTGTGGCGTGTCGTCGACCCCGCGGGGACGGCCTGGGCGGCCAAGTGGACGACCCGCCGGACGGGGACCGGCACACGACTCGTGACGTCGATGGCCACGGCAGGGCTCGAGGGCACCCCGGCCGTCCTGGCGACGGCCGACGGACGCCGACGCAGCCGCCGCGCCGGCGGCAAGCTCGCGCTCTCGCGGTGGTCCGAGGGCGAGGACGCCGTCACCGTCGGACTCGGCCTGGAGGCGTGGGTCGCCTACGGCGCACTCCTCGCGGACGTGCACGCACACGCCTTCCCCGTGCCGCCGCGTCGGCAGGGCGCCCGCCGGGGCATCCGACGCCGACGGCGTCGCTACCGCGCGGAGATCCGCGCGCTCGACGCCGCGGCCGGCGGCGGGACCGAGGCGGTGCTCGACGCGGTGTCGGGCCCGGTGCTCGACCCGGTGCTCGATCTCTGGCGCGATGCTCGTCCCCGCATCGACCTGCTGCTGCGCGGGACCGCGCTCGCGTCGACGACCCCGGCGGAGCCGGTGCCGTGCCACGGCGACCCGCACCTGGGGAACGTGCTCGTCGAGCCGGACGGCTCGCTGCGGCTGGTCGACTGGGACGAGGCGGTCGTCGGACCGCGCGAGATCGACCTGCACCTGGTCGAGTTCAGCGTGCTGTTCGCGCCGGCGTCGGCAGCGGAGCTCGCCGCCTTCCGGCAGGGCTACGGCCCCGCCGAGGTCGACGAGTGCCGCATGGTGCGGTACGCCTGCGTCCGTGCGCTCGAGGACCTCACGGCGACGATGACCGCCGCGCTCGCGAGCACCGGTGCCGAGCGCGACGAGGAACTCCGGGTGTTCACGGGCATCCTGGCGCCGACCGGTTCGGCCTCGCTCGTCGAGGACCGGCTGCAGCGGGCACTGGCCGAGGCGGCGCCCTGACCCAGCTGGCGGCCTGACCGTTCCGGTCGGCGGCCCTGGGGTCCCGTCGACCGGAACGGACAGACGGGAGATCGAGAACCGGAAGCCGCCACCGGAACGGTCGGACGGGGGACCGGGGACCGGAAGCCGCCACCGGCGCGACCAGCCGTGTGCGTGGGGTGACCGACGGGGCGGACGCACGCCGCGCCTCCAGACCGACGACGGCGCCCACCCCACCGAGGTGGGACGGGCGCCGGACGGAGTCTGCTCAGTACTTGGCCGACTGCCCGCCGTCGATCGGCACGACCGTCGCGTTGACGTACGAGGCGTCGTCCGACAGCAGGAAGGCGACGACCGCGGCGATCTCCGGGGCCTCGCCGTAGCGCTTGGTCGGGTTGACCTGGATGAACTCCTCGGCGGCCTTCCGCGGGTTCTCGGCGTCGATCTGCTTCATCGAGTTCTCGACCATCGGCGTCCAGATCGCACCGGGCGCGATGGCGTTGATGCGGATGCCGTACTGGCCGTACTCGACGGCGGAGTTCCGGGTCAGGCCCACGACGCCGTGCTTGGCAGCGGCGTAGCCGGACTGGTTGCCGATGCCGCGGATGCCGCCGACGCTCGCGGTGTTGACGACCATGCCGGAGCCCTGCTCGCGCATGACCTTCAGGACCTTCTCGAGCCCGAGGAACACGCCACGCAGGTTGATGGAGACGACCTTGTCGAACTCGGCGGCGGTGAAGTCCTCGGTGGGGTTCTGCTTGCCCTCGATGCCGGCGTTGTTGAAGAAGCCGTCGATGCGGCCGAAGCGCTCGGTGGTCGCGGTGACGTAGGCGTCGACCTGGGCCTCGTCGGACACGTCGGCGACGGTCGTGAGGACCTGGGCGTCGGGGGTCGCCTCGAGGACGGCGGCCGTCGTGGCCTCGAGTCCGTCGGCGGAGACGTCGACGAGCGAGAGCGACGCGCCCTCGGCGGCGAGCCGGACGGCGGTGGCGCGGCCGAGGCCGGAGCCGCCGCCGGTGATGAGGACGACGCGGTCGGTGAAGCGGGTGGTGGTGCCGGGCATGGAGGCCTCCTGCGGTCTTCGACGGTGAAGGGCTCGGGGATCAGCGGTGCCGTGCGGGGCACCAGGTGGTGCGGCGAGTCCAGACGATGCATCTGCATCGACACTGTCAGGCTACACCTGTCGTCTAAGTACCCGTAGTGCCGGTGTCAGCAGCGGTCCAGCACCCGCGCCATCGCGTCCCGCTCGGCCGGTGCGACCCAGAGCCGGTAGCTCGACTTCACCGTGACCTGGTGCTCCACGTAGGTGCAGCGGAACGCGGTGTCCGCCGGGAGCCAGGTCGCGGCGTCCCCCGACCGCTTCTGCGCGTTCGAGTGCCCGTCCACGGCGAACAGGTTCACGGGGTCGTTCGCGAGGGCCTCGCGTTCGGACTGCGACAACTGCTGCGCCCCGGTCCGCCAGGCGTTCTCGAGCGCCACGACGTGGTCGACCTGCACGAGGGTCGAGGTCCGGTTGCCCCGGACGAAGTCCACCCGCTCGCCGGTGTACGGCGACACGAGGGTGCCGCGCAGGACCTTGCACGGCCCCTGGCGCTCCAGCTCGGTCAGGTCGCGGGCGAGCACGTCGTTGCGGGTGTCGCACCCGTTGTGGTCGACGTCGAGCCAGGCGGTGCCGAAGCGTGCCTCGCGGTCGTAGCCGGTCGCCGGCGCCTTGCCCTTGACTGGCAGGGCGGCGAGCTGCCGGCGCGCGGTGGCGGCTGCGGCTGCGTCGGTGGTGGGCGCTGTGGGCGCCGCGGTCGCTGCGGTCTGCCGGGAGGCGCTGCTCGCGTCCGCCCCGCCGCCAGCGACGGCAGTCGGGTCGCTGCTCGCCGTCGGCGCAGGCGTCGCAGAGCGGGTCGCGTCCGGCGCGGTGGCGGTGTGGGTGGCGGTGTCGGTGTCGGTGTCGAGCAGACCGCCTGCGTGGAGCAGTGCGCCGAGGACGGCGACTGCCACGACGACCCCGAGCGAGCCGAGGGTGGTGCGGGTGCGGGTGGGGGAGCGGCGTCGGTTCGACGTCATGGGAGGAGCCTTCGGTGGTGCGGTGGGACGGGTCCGGGTGGATCGTCCTCGATCCTGCCGTGGAGCACCGACGCCAGCCGCCGCCGACACGGCACCGTCGTCCGCTGGGCGACGCACCTGGCGAGTCGTACCGCTCCGCGGCGTAGACACGGGGCATGACCGATCATGCGAACCCCTCCGTGTCCGTCACCGGCGGGTCGATGCCGCTCCTCGGCTTCGGCACCTGGCAGATCCCCGATGCCGACGCTCCCGCAGCCGTGGGCGCCGCGCTCGAGGCCGGGTACCGGCACATCGACACCGCGACGGGCTACTCGAACCAGAGCGGCGTCGGCAAGGCGCTCGCCGGCTCCGGCCTGGCACGCGACGACGTCTTCGTCACCACCAAGCTGCCGCCGGACAACGCCGACCGCGTGCGCCAGACCATCGAGGAGAGCCTCGAGCAGCTCGGCCTCGACCACCTCGACCTGTGGCTCGTGCACTGGCCGCCGAACGGCGAAGCGCGCCCGGACGTCTGGGAGCAGGTCGTGCAGGCGCAGGCCGACGGGCTCACCCGTGCGGTCGGCGTCAGCAACTACTCGCTCGCGCAGATCGACGAGCTGACCTCGGCGACCGGCACGACCCCGGCCGTGAACCAGATCCGGTGGAGCCCGGCGGAGTACGACGCCGAGGTCGCCGCCGGACTGCAGCAGCGCGGGGTGGTGCTCGAGGGCTACAGCCCGTTCAAGGCGAGCAACCTGCAGGACCCGACGCTGGTCGAGATCGCACAGGCGCACGACGCCGACACCGCGCAGGTGATCGTCGCGTGGCACGTGGCGCACGAGTTCGTCGTGATCCCGAAGTCGTCGAACCCGGAGCGCATCCGGTCGAACGCTGCGGGCGCGCACCTGGAGCTGTCGGCGGACGAGGTGCAGCGCATCGACGGGCTCGCTGGCTGACGAGCATGACGACGGCGGGCTCAGGCCGGGGACGACCAGGGCCCGCCGTCGTCGTGCAGCTCGGCCACGACGACACCCTCGGACCGGGCGACGCGCCGGAGCTTCCGGTCGAACGTGGCGAGCTGACCGCCCGTGGCGCGCGCGGTGACGAGGATGATCGCGTCGGGCATCTGCACCCTCCGACTGGCCCGGACCCGCGCTGCGGCGAGTGCGGTGCTGCTGGTGACCGGGAGGACCGCGACACCGAGTCGCTCGACGGTGCCGCGTTCCCGCTCCGCGTGGCCGCGCTCGGCGGGGCGCACGAGCATCTCGCCGAGCGTCACGGCGGAGGTGCAGAACTCGTCCCACTCGTGGTCGTCGACCAGGTCACGAGCGCGCTCGTGCGAGCCGTCGTCCTCGTCGAGCAGGGCGATGACGACGTTCGCGTCGAGGACGATCACGCCGCCGGCTCGACGTCGGGATCGCTCTCGGCGGCACGGGACCAGAGGCCCCGGCTGCCACCGGAGGAACCACCGAGGGTGATCTCGTTGCCGTTGGGGAGCCGGAAGACGGAGACGCCACGCGCCGGGTCGTGCCCGATGATGCCGGCTGGAGGAGCCTCGCTCGCTACGTCCGAGCGCGGTGCGTGCCGTGGAGGGGCCGGAGCCGTCGGCGTGGTCAGGATGGGTTCGACGAGCATGGCGCGACGGTACCGAGGTCCGCGATCGGCGACCAAGGACTCCGTATGTCGCATGTGCGCAGCAGCGCCCGACGTCAGGTGAGGAGGGACCGGATGTCGTCGGCGGTCAGGTCGTCGGCGAACAGGGCGTCGTCGTCGATCATCGTGGCGAAGAGCTCGGCCTTCTTCGCCGCGAGGGCCAGCACCTTCTCCTCGATGGTGTCCTCGGCGATGAACCGCTGCACGGTGACGGAGCGGGTCTGCCCGATGCGGTGGGTCCGGTCGACGGCCTGCGACTCGGCAGCGGGGTTCCACCACGGGTCGAGCACGAACACCGTGTCCGCCTCGGTGAGCGTCAGCCCGAAGCCGCCGGCCTTGAGCGAGATGAGGAAGGCCGGTGCCGTGCCCGTCCGGAACCGGTCGATGACCTGCGGGCGCTTGCGGGTCGAACCGTCGAGGTACTCGTAGCCGATCCCACGGGCGTCGAGCGCCTCGGCGACCATCCGCAGGAACGTCGTGAACTGGCTGAAGACGAGCGCCCGACGGCCCTCGGCGGCGAGCTGCTCGAGTTCGTCGAGCAGCAGGTCGAGCTTGGCCGACGGCACGGCTCCGCCGGACTCGTCCGACTCCTGCACGAGCGCCGGCGACAGGGCGAGCATGCGCAGCAGGGTCAGCGACCGGAAGACGATCATCCGGTTCCGCGCCAGGTCGTCGATGAGGTCGAGGACCTTCAGGCGCTCCCGGTTCAGGGTCGTCTCGTACAGCGCGCGGTGCGCGGGGTCGAGCGTCACCCGGACGACCTGTTCCTGCTTCGGTGGGAGGTCGGCGGCGACGCTCTCCTTCGTGCGTCGCAGCATGAGCGGCCGGATCCGTCGTCGCAGGCGGGCGGTGAGCTCGGCGCGGGCCTCGCCGCGAAGGTCCGGGGACCCGAGCGGTTTGACGTAGTCGTCGCCGAACCGCGACCACGACGACAGCAGGCCCGGCGCGACGACGTGGAAGAGCGCCCAGAGGTCGGTGAGGCCGTTCTCGAGCGGCGTGCCCGTGATCGCGAACTTGACCGGTGCGGGCAGGTCCGCCGCGACCCGGTGCGTCTGCGACTGCGGGTTCTTCACGAACTGGGCCTCGTCGAGCACGAGGGCCGACCACGCCAGGTCGGTGTACTCGGCGGCGTCGAGCCGGAGCAGCGCGTAGGACGTCACCACGACGTCCGAGTCGGCCGCGGCCCGCGCGACCCGGGCGTGGTCCTTCAGGGAGGTCGCCGTGATCGTGGTCACCCGGAGCGACGGCGTGAATCGTGCGGCCTCGTCCGCCCAGTTGCCGACCACGGAGGTCGGCGCGACCACGAGGAACGGTGCGCCGTCCGGCTCCGTCTCGCGCGCGGCGGCGATCATCGCGAGCACCTGCAGGGTCTTGCCGAGGCCCATGTCGTCGGCGAGCACGCCGCCGATGCCGTGCTCGCGCAGGAACCGCAGCCACGCGTAGCCGGTGTGCTGGTAGGGCCGGAGCTCCGCGTGCACGGTGTCGGGCAGCGGGACGTCACCGGGTGGCGTCGCCTCGAGCAGGCCTGCCGCGATGCGCTGCCAGCGGTCGTCGTGCTCGGACTCGTCGGCGAGCTGGTCGAACTCCGACCACAGCCCCGCCTGCAGCGGTGTCACGGTGAGCGGCTGGTCGGGTTCCCACTCGTCCATCTCGCGGGCTTCCTCGATGAGCTCCTTGAGACGGTCGAACGCCGGGTCGGCGAGGGACAGGTACGAGCCGTCGATCAGCTTCATCCGGCGGTCACGCTTCGCGAGCGCCCGGAGCAGCGGGGTGAAGGGGAGCTGCCGGCCGTTGACGGTGACGAAGATGCCGAGGTCGAACCAGTCGTGCTTGGTCGACGGCATCGTCGTGACCCGGATGTGCGGTCGGCCGGTCAGCCGTTCGTGGTCGCCCGGCTCGCCCTGCACGACCGTCCGCACGCCGAGCCCGGGCAGTGCGGGCAGCAGTTCGTTCGTGAAGACGGCGGCGTCGGCGTCGGCGAGGGTGCCGTCCTCGAACCAGGTCAGGCCGCCGCCGGGTCCGGACGACTCGGTCTCGTCCGCGGCGTGCAGCCCCGCCAGGTCGGGCAGCGGACCGTGCAGGGCGACCGGGTCCTTCCGGCCGTCGACGTGCCACCGCCACTGGAGGTGCACGCGGTCGTCGGTGCGGGGTGCACGAGCGGGTTCGAACGTCGCCGTCAGCACGAGCTCCGGCGGCGTCCGCTCCGGCAGCTCGACCGAGCCGTCCGAGCTCACGAGCCCGAGCACACCACGCAGTCGCGGGGACCAGTCGGCCAGGAACTCGTCGACGGCCTCGGCCGGCACGGTGATGCGGGCGCCCTCGACGAGCATGCGCCGCTGGTCCTCGGGGACCGGTGAGGGCGTGGGCGCCAGCGCGACGTGGAACTCCGGGCTCTCGCGGAACGCGTAGACACCGTGGTCGCCGATCGTCCGCGCCGTGCCCTCCGGGATCGGTCGGCCGTCGAGGACCGCGCTCGCGCCGATCACGAGCGCGCCGTCGTGGCGGGCGGCGTCGAGGAGCACCCGGGCCTCGGCGCCGAGGGTGGCGCCGCCGTCGCGCTTGCCCGTCACGAAGGCGATCCCGAGCCCGGACGCCTGCTGCAGCAACGGCCACAGGAGCGGGCTGCCGAAGTCGTCGAGGTGCACCCAGTCGCTCTCGCCCGGCAACCCGGCGAGCTGTCCCGCCCGGTGGAGCGCGGCGAACTGCAGGAACCAGGCGTGCTGCTCCGGTGCGATGCCGAGCCGGTTCATCGAGTAGGGGAGCGTGCCCCACGTGAGCTGCCCGCGGACCCAGTTGCCGGCGGCGCTGCGCGTGACCGGGCGGACACCGAGCCGGACGCTCCGGGACCGCGTGGGCAGCGCGCGCCCGGCCGCCCGGGCTCGCGAGGCGAGTGCGGCGGGGACCGCGTCGCGCAACTCGAACTGCAGTCCGATGGGGGTGGTCTGCGGGCCGGCCACCTGCTCGTCGTCACCGGCGAGGCGGGCGAGGTCGTGCCTCCAGTCCGGGGCTGCCGGTGCGGTGACCGGTGCGCTCTGCCGGGGCCCGGCGGCAGCGGCGAGGGCGCGGGCGTTGATGGTGAGGAGTGCGGCGGCGACGTGCTTGCAGTCGCCGCCGAGGGGGCAGGAGCAGGTGCTGCGGACCGGGCGGACGAACTCGCCGCGGGCTGCGGTCGTCTCGACGCGGAGTTCGTAGGGCTCGTCCGCCGAGCCGGACACCGTGGCGGTGACCGTGCCGTCGTCGTCGTGCCAGGTGGCGTCCTCGACCAGGCCGGCGCGGACGACGTCGCGGGCGCGACCGAAGGCCTGCGGTCCGACGAAGCGGATGACGTCGACGGCGTCGATCATCGGGGCGGCGGGCACGGGTCCATGGTGCCAGGTCGGTCCGACAGCCACGGCCCGTCATCTGGGGGCGTCGGACACGGCGGATCTGGAGCAGGATCGGACCGTGCTGCAGTCACTGGTGTACATGAGTTCCGCGACCGAGCCGTTCGACGAGGACGCACTCGAGGCGGTGCTCGAACACGCGCGCGTACGGAACACCGAGGACGGCCTGTCCGGCATGCTCGTGCACCGCGGCGGCCGCTTCATGCAGCTGCTCGAGGGTCCGTACGACGCCGTGATGGCCACGTACTCCCGCATCGTGGAGGACGAGCGGCACGACGAGATCCGGCTGCTCGTCGAGGAGTCGATCCACACGCGGCGGTTCCCCGAGTGGTCGATGGCGTACGACCGTGAGTCCGACGGTGTCCAGGTGCCGGACGGGTTCAGCACGTTCCTCGACGCCGGCGACCAGAGCGCCGACGCGAGTCGTCCGCGCGAGCTGCTGCGGTGGTTCCGGAACCACCCGATGGCGGACCCGACGGCGTCGAAGGGCAAGCACCGGCGCGACGCCTGAGCGGGTCCGGCTCGGACGGGCCCTGTCCGGAGACCCGCGCCGGCCATACTGGACCGGTGACGACACTGCGAGGCATGATCCGCTCGACCGAGACGCGCGAGGCCGAGGGCTACGCCAACTCGGTGGTCGCGGCGAAGGAGGCGGCGATCGCCGCGCTCGACCTCGACGGGTTCGCGCTGACGCAGACGAACGCGGTCGAGAGCAAGGCCACGGGGGAGACCACGATCCGGGCGACGGCGCGCTCGACGGCGACGCGGGAGCACGAGGCGTCGGGGCGGGACTACCGGGCGGCGCTCGCGGCGTACCGGGAGTCGGTGCCCGAGGGGTGGGAGGCGCAGCACGTGTGGGTGGTGACGGAGTAGCGCCGGAGGCGTTCGCCACCGACGGCGTCCGATTCATCGACGGACCGGCTCGATCCACCGCGGACGCTTGACGAAGACTGTGCGCTCTGCCAGGTTCGATTCATGGGGAAAATTCAACAACGCACGGAGGAGCAAGCTCTGCTCCGAAGGCGCTCGCTCCTGGCGGCAGGTGGAGCAGGGGCAGCCCTGCTCGCCATGGGGCCGCTCTGGAGATCGACAGCGGCGTTCGCCGCACCGGCATGGCGGTACCCGTTCACGGCCCGTCACGGCATCTCGTCGGGCTTCGGTTCGCGGCCCTCACCCGGCCACGGCGGTTCGACCAACCACCAGGGGCTGGACATCGCAGCACCCAACCTGACGCCGATCTTCGCCGTCGCCTCGGGGACGATCACCGTCGCCGCATTCTCGGGCGGGTACGGGAACCTGGTCGAGATCGACCACGGCGACGGCTGGCGCACGCGGTACGGGCACATGGCCGACGGCACGATGAACGCCGCCGTCGGTCAGCGGGTGTCGCTCGGGACGTTCATCGGCAAGGTCGGGAGCACGGGGAACTCCACCGGTCCCCACCTGCACCTCGAGCTCCGTCAGAACGGCACCCCGATCGACCCCGCCCCGTCATTCACGAACGCACCGCTCAATCCCGGTTCGCCCACGGGCGACGACAACGACATCGACGACGACGAAGAAGGCACCATGATCCGGCTCACCCACGTTCCCAACGCAACCCCCGGCGGCCCCGACGAGTACATCGTCATCGACCACGGCCAGCACACCTACTGGGGCGTGCCGGACACGCAGATGCTCGGCTTCCTGCGTGCGCAGGGCATCAAGGAGATCAAGGACAAGCAAGGGCGGCAGTTCATCGCCGGCTACCGCCGCATCAGCTAGCGTCCGTCCTCGACCAGCGGTCCGCCAGGTCCGCCGAGACGGAAGGCGCCCCTCCTGCTCAGGAGGGGCGCCTTCCGTCGGTACCGGCGTCCCCGCTGCGAGGCCTCCTCCGGAGCGGGCTCTGCACGATCACGGTCATGCGCCCCGACGCGCGCCCCTCGACCGGTCCTACGGACTACCGGCCCCGGGGTGCTTCGGATCCCGCCAGCTTGCTGTGCTTCCGCGAGTACCCGAAGTACACCCCGAGCCCGATCGCGAACCAGATCGCGAACCGCACCCACGTCTCCCACTGCAGGAACGTGACGAGCCACAGCGACGCCACGACACCGATGATCGGGATGACGGGCATGAACGGCAGCTTGAACTGCCGGTCGAGGTCGGGCTGCCGGTAGCGCAGCACGATCACCGCGGAGCAGACCACCACGAACGCGAGCAGGATGCCGATGTTCGTCAGTTCCGCGACGATACCGATCGGCAGCAGGCCGGCGAGGACGGCAGAGGCGATCCCGAGGATCCACGTGACCCGGGTCGGCACGTGGCGCTTCGGGTCGGTCTTCGCGAACCAGGCCGGCATGAGGCCGTCGCGGCTCATCGAGAACCAGACGCGCGACGCCCCGAGCATGAACGTCACGAGCACCGTCACGATGCCGATGATGGCGCCGATCGCGATGACGTTCGCGACCCCGCCGAGTCCGACCGACGCGAAGGCCGACGAGAAGCCCGAGGCCGGGTCGATGTCGGTGTACTTCTGCATGCCGGTGAGCACGAGGGTCGCGAGGACGTAGAGCACCATCGCGATGCCGAGCGACAGCAGGATCGCCTTCGGCATGTGCTTCCGGGCGTCGGTGGACTCCTCGGCGGCGGTCGACATCGCGTCGTAGCCGAACACGGCGAAGAAGACGGTCGCGGCGCCGGTCATCACGCCGCCGAACCCGAAGGGGAAGTACGGCGAGTAGTTGGCGCTGTTGATGTGGAACACCCCGAGCACGATGATGAGCACCACGAGCGCGACCTTGATGGCGACCGCGACGAGCTCGAAGCGGGCGGCGCTGCGGATGCCGCGGGTGAGGACGAACGCCGTGAGCAGGCAGAGGACGATCGCGAAGACGTCGACGACGTGGCCGTCGCCGGTACCGGGCGCGCCGAGCATCCACGCGGGCAGGTCGATCCCGAACTGGCCGACGAGGAACCCGACGTAGCCGGAGATGCCGATCGCGACCACCGCCACGATCGCCGTGTACTCGAGCAGCAGGTCCCAGCCGATGAACCACCCGACGACCTCGCCGAGCACCGCGTACCCGTAGGTGTACGCGCTGCCGGCCTTCGGGATGAGTCCCGCGAACTCGGCGTACGACAGGGCGGCGGCCGCACTGGCGACGCCCGCGACGAGGAAGCTGATGAGGACCGCGGGTCCGGCGACGCCGTTCGCGACCGTGCCGGCGAGCGTGAAGATGCCCGCGCCGATGATCCCGCCGATGCCGATCGCGGTGAGTTGCCAGAGGCCGAGGTGCCGTTTCAGGCCGCCCTCGCCCTCGGACCCGTCGTCGATCGTGTCGATCGGCTTCCGTCGGAAGATGCCCTGTGTCGTCGTCGTCACGCGCCCACTCTGCTCCTTCTGCGGCGGCGGTGGTAGACCCGTCCTCATGCGCCCGACATCGAGGACCGAACCCGGACCCGGCCAGGAGTCCGTCTGGGACTACCCCCGCCCGCCCGCCGTCGAGACCGTTCCCGAACGGGTCGTCGTGCGGCTCGGTGGCACGGTCGTCGTCGACACCACGGACGCCCTCCGGGTGCTCGAGACCTCGCACCCGCCCGTCTACTACGTCCCGATGGCGGACATGGACCTCCGACCGGCTGCCGGTTCCAGCATGTGCGAGTTCAAGGGGCGTGCGCGGTACTTCGACGTCGTCGGCGGCGACGGGGTGGTGGCTCCTCGCGCGGCCTGGAACTACCCGACGCCGGAGCCCGGGTACGAGGGGCTCCGCGACAAGGTCGCGATCTACCCGTCGGCGATGGACTCGTGCGAGGTCGGTGGCGAGGTCGTGCAGGCGCAGGACGGTGACTTCTACGGCGGGTGGATCACGTCCCGCGTGGTCGGGCCCTTCAAGGGAGCCCCGGGCACGCTCGGCTGGTGACGCCGTGACGCCGTGACGCCGTGACGCCGTGAAGCCGTGAAGCCGTGACGCCGTGACGCCGTGACGCCGTGACGCCGTGACGACTGCACGACGCGACCACCGGCGATCAGCTGACCACGCGCCGTCGGTGCGCAGCGAGGCGGGGGCGGGGTGCGCCTCCCGTCCGGCTCAGCGCCGCGCGAACGGCGACCAGAACGGCGGCGGGAACCCGCCGTCGGTCGCGAAGGTCAGCAGCTGCCACCCCATCATCACGAGGCCGAGCGCACCGACCACCAGCCCGACCCAGGCCCAGACGCGCACCGCGCGCCGTCGTCCGGCGATCCGGATCGCCCGGACCCCGCACAGCACGCAGACGATCCCGAACGCCGCGCCGAGGAACACGTGTCGCGCCATGTCGGCAGCCGGGACGATGATGCCCATCCACACCGACAGCGGTGCGAGCAGGACCGCGACGGTCGCGAGGGCGGCGGGCGGTTCCTGGTCCCGAGCGGCGGCTCCCATGCGTCTGAACCTACCGGCACCGACGCCGCGCGTCAGCCGTCGCACCGACCGCCGTCCCTCCGGTCGCGACGCGCCGGACGAGCCGTCGCCGGACGAGCACCATGGAGGCATGCGTTCCTTCGTCCGTGTCCTCCTCGGCCTCGCGCTCGTCTTCGCCGGCACGAGCCACCTGACCTTCGCCCGCCGCGACTTCCGTGCCCAGGTGCCGGACTTCGTCCCGCTCGACACGGACACGACCGTGCTCGCGTCCGGGGTCGCGGAGATCGGCCTCGGCAGCGCGATCCTGCTCGCGCCGCGTCGTCGTCGCCGGGCTGTCGGGACCTTCGCGGCCGTCTTCTTCACGCTGATCTTCCCGGGCAACCTGTCCCAGTGGGTCAACCGTCGCAGTGCGTTCGGACTCGACACCGACGAGAAGCGCATCGCACGCCTGTTCGGGCAGCCCCTCCTCATCTGGGCCGCGCTCTGGTCGACGCGCGGACCGGCGCGTCCGGGCCGCTGATGGTCACCCCGGCCGCACCGCACGACCCGGACGTGACGTCCGGGCGTCGTGCTGCGGCCGGGACCGCACCGGACGGTTCGAGCGGGTCGGCGGTGGCCGGCCGGGAGGCGCGCCGCACCTCCCACGAGCGCCGTCGCGTCGTCGACGTGGTCGCGACGGTGCTGCTGCTGGTCCTGCTGGCAGCGGAGTCGCTGGCCGCCGCGGGCGCGATCGTCTTCCTGTCGATGGCCTTCCACTCGTGCACCGCACCGGGCAACTCCTGCGACGCAGGGCTCGGGGGAGCGGTGGTGTACACGGGGCCCGTCATCGTGGCCCTGGTGTTCGTGGGGACGGCGGTCGGCAGCATCCTCCGGCTGGTCCGCCGTCGGCTGGCGTGGCCCGTCGTCCTCGTGGGGATCGCGGCGCAGGTCGTCGTGTTCTCGGCTGCCCTGCTGCTGGTCGACAGCGCCGTGCAGCACGGCTTCTGACCGGCAGCGTTCCGGCAGAGGACCGTTCCCGCCCCGCTCCTGCACATCCCCGGGAGACGAGCCGCCCGTCCACAGGACGGCGTCGGACCGCGCTGCCGGGTGCGCCGGGCGGCGACGCTGGTGGGCATGACCGGAACCGACGTGCTCGACCAGCTGTTCACCACCCCCGCCCGCACCGACGACGACGTCGTCGCCCTCGTCTCGGGCGTCGTCGGACGACCGCTCCGGCGGCAGTGCTGGGTGCTCTTCCTCGACGACCGGGCGCTCCCGGTGCCGTTCCTGCTGCCCGTCTCGGACCTGCCGCTCGAACCGGACGACCGGGTCGAGGACTTCGCGACGCTCGTGGCCGAGGTGTGCGTCGACAACTCCGCGTCCGAGGTCGTGCTCGTCTGGGAGCGCCCCGGCGGGACCCGGCTCTTCCCCGTCGACCGGGAGTGGATCGAGGCGTGCGACCGGGCGTTCGCGGACCGCGCCGTGCGGCTGCGCGCCCAGGTCGTGGTGCTCGCGACGAGGGTGCGGGTGGTCGAGCCCGACGAGCCGGAGTGGGCCGACGAGCCCGTCGATCCGGTCGATCCCGTCGAGCCCGTCGAGCCCGTCGATCCGGTCGATCCCGTCGATCCCGTCGAGCCCGTCGGGCCCGTCGAGTACGACGAGACGGTCGCGTACGACGGGTACGACGGGTTCGGCGGCGATGTCGTGCGGGTGCCGGCGTGACCCGCCGGTCGGCGGAGCGCCGGTCAGCCCTGGGGCGCCTCGTCGGGCACGGCCTGCCCCGTGAGCCCCTCGACGACCGCCTTCGCCTCCGGCCAGTACTTCGCGTAGTGGTCGGGGTCCGCGTTGATCTGCACCGCATGTGCCATCTGGGTCGGCGTCATCGTCTTCCACCCGGGCGTCTTCACGAGCTTCGTGTAGAACATCGTCGCCGCCGTGTACGGGTCCATCCGCTGCTCGTAGGTGCCCCACGCGCCGTTGTCCCGCTGCTGGAAGAGCCCACGACTGTCCGGACCCGCAGCGTCACCGTGGTCGATGTTCACCAGGCTCGACTCGCCGATCGCGGTCATCACCCCGACGGCCTGCGTGTGCGGTCCGATGCCGAGCGCCTGCGCCGCCTGGATGACGTGGGCGGCGTTCACCAGGCGGTCCTGGCAGAAGCCGCCGACCGGACCGGCGGGCACCACGATGCCGCCGATCGTGACCGAGGCCCTGTCCGGGCAGGCCGGTGCCGCCGAGACCTCCCGCGCGGCACCCGTCAGCGACTGCACCGCGATGACCACGACCACCACGACGCCGATCACGGCTGCCACCACGCCGACGCCGAACACCGACGCGATGGTGATGCCGACGCGGCGCATGCGGGTCCTCCGGGGCGGGGTCGGACCGGGGCGGTGACACGGTCCGTCGAGAGCTGAGCAGGACGAGCGTAGGTGCCGCCGCTGGGAAGCGCACCCGCCTGATCGGGGGTGTCGTGCTCGTCGACCCGCTCAGTCGCGACGTCGGCGGAACACCCCGGTGGCCGACAGCGCGATCACGACGATCGAGCCGATGGAGATCGCGAAGACGACGTCGACGGCGTCCATCAGCCCTCGCGGCCGTCCCGGGTGTCGCGGTCCTCGCGCTGGTGGACCACGGCGGTCGGTTCCGTCACGAGACCGGTCGGCGCCTTGTCGGCCTGCTTCCGGCCGTGGGTGAACCAGGTGACGATCCAGAGCAGCACGCCGAGGGCGAGGAGCGCGCCCGCGATCTGGTACTGCTGCGGGTCGCGTCCGGACGAGAACGGCACCACGAGCCACACGCACGTCACGACGCCGATGACGGGGATCACGATGCCGGCGCGGAAGTGCTTGTGGTCCACGCGGTCGCGCCGGAGCACGAGCACCGCGGCGTTGACGATCGCGAACACCGAGAGCAGGAGCAGCGACGTCGTGCCACCGAGGACGACGACGATGGGGGAGTCGGGGTCGAGCGAGACCCACCCGATGAGCAGCAGCGAGATGGCCGTCGTGAAGACGATGGCCGTCGACGGGGTGCGACGGGTCGGCGACACCCGCGACAGGAAGCCGGGCAGGACGCCCTGCTTGCTCATGCCGTACAGCAGTCGCGACGCCATCATCATGTTGATCAGCGCGGTGTTCGCGACGGCGAACATCGAGATGAAGGGCAGCAGGTCGGCGATCGGGAAGTCCGGTGCGGCGGTCTGCACGGTCGTCACGAGCGGCGTCTCGTTGCCGGCGAGCTCGCCGATCGGCACGATCGCCACGGCGCAGATCGACACGAGCACGTAGATGACGGCCGCGATCCCCAGACCGGTGAGCATCACCTTCGGGAAGATGCGCGACGGGTCCTTCGTCTCCTCCGCCATGTTGACCGAGTCCTCGAAGCCGACCATCGCGAAGAAGGCGAGCGACGTCGCGGTCGACACCGACAGCAGCAGCGACTTGTCCTCGGGGGTGTCGAACATCACGACGCGCGAGAAGTCGGCGTTGCCACCCGCGATCGCCCAGAAGCCGATCAGGATGACCATCACGAGTCCGGACAGCTCCACCAGGGTGAGCACGACGTTGGTCTTGACGCTCTCGCTCACACCACGGAAGTTCACCGCCATCACCGCGAGCATGAACGCCATCGCGATGAGCATCACGACGCCGTTCGGCAGCTCGAGACCGAAGCCGACGCCGAGGTTCGCCGCGAACGCCCGCGAGGCCGTCGACGCCGAGGTGATGCCGGAGCACATGACGATGAAGGTCACGATGAACGTGACGAAGTGGACCCCGAACGCCTTGTGGACGTAGAGGGCGGCACCGGCGGTCTGCGGGTACTTCGTGACGAGCTCGAGGTACGAGAACGCCGTCAGCAACGCGACCGCGAACGCGATGAGGAAGGGGAGCCAGGCAGCCCCGCCGACCTCGGCAGCGACCTGACCGGTGAGTGCGTAGACGCCGGTGCCCAGGATGTCGCCGATGATGAAGAGCAGCAGCAGCTTGGGGCCGAGCACGCGCTTGAGCGTCGGCTGCTCCTGCTGCTGGCGGTCCGTGTTGGTGGTGGCCATGGGTCACCCTTGCCCGGTTGACACCTCGCTGTCAACTTCCTCAGACTGCTCGGCGGGCATCGGGACACGCCCGCGGCGCGGTCGTCGAGTGCTCCCGAGGGGGCTGGTCGCTACGCTCCGAGCCATGGACGACCAGTCGAACACCACCGAAGAACCCGTCGAGTTCGCCGACTTCAACGCGAAGCTGCTGGTCCTCGACGTCCTCTGCTACGACCTCGACGTGCTCGAGCCCTACGACGGCGACGAGGACGAGGACACGAGCGAGGACCTCGACGTCGAGGGCCAGGACGACCGCGCTCGTGCGTACTACGACGACCTCGACCTGTTGCCGTCGCACCTGTCGCTCGTCACGGAGCTGACCGTGGACTCCGACCTCGAGGTGCTGCAGGACGTGCACCCGGGCTGGGACGGCTCCGACGACCGCTACGACCCGCAGAACTGGGACGACGTGCTCGACCTGCCGGCCCTGTCCATCGTGTACACCGCGGCACCGCTGCCCGCGCACGTGGCCGAGCGCCTCGCCGCGAAGGGCGTCGAGGTGCAGTCCGCCTGACCCGCGCGGACGCCACCCCCGGCGTCGAACCACGAACGCGACGTCGAACCAGGCATCCGCCGTGGTTCGACGTCGTCTTCGTGGTTCGAACCGGCCGCGGCGGGCGCGCGCCGGCCACGGCCGGCCGGCGGCCGCGGCCGCCCGCCGCGACAGCGCGCGACCGCCCGCGCGCCGCTACCACCGCAGCGCCCGCACCTGCTCGGTGAACTGCGCCGCACCGCCCTGCGCCGGGTGCCGGACGGCGACGGCGTCGATCCCGGCGAGCGCGAGCGCCCCCTGCGCCTTCCGGCCGACGGCGACCACGCGGACGGGCCGGTCGTCGCCGAGGCCCTCCTGCAGGGCCCGCAGCAGCGCGAGCGCGACGGGCGCCCCGTCGCGCACCTCGGCCGGGCGCGGGGTCCGGTTCGTCAGCCGGTCACCGGCGACGAACGGGTGGTGCGGGAAGATCGCCCAGGCGAGGGGGAGCGGGCCCGACCAGTCCGACAGCGCCGCGTGCACGACGCGCGACGAGGCCTCCCACGGGGCGGTCGGCTCCGCCGGCACGAGCACGTCGAAGCCGAGGGCGTCGAGTTCCCGCATGCTCGTGAACGGGATGCCCGTGTTCGTCATGCCGCGCCAGCCGGGTGCCTCGGCGACGAGCACCGTGTCCGCGGTGCTCCCGACGTGCTCCAGGTAGGCGGCGAGGTTCGCGCGGCGCAGCCGTCCGTCCGGTGTCGCGGGGGAGTACAGCGCCTCGGCGTCCTCCGCCACGGGCACGGCGTCGAGCGCAGCCCAGAACGCGGCGAACGCGGCACCGGCCATCAGGACCGCCCGAGCACCCGGCGGTAGACGTCCTCGAGCCCGGCTGCCGACCGGTCCCAGCTCAGCCGCTCGGCGTGCTCCCGCCCGGCAGCGGCGAGGCCGGCGGCGTAGGTCGGGTCCGTCAGGATCCGCTCGATCTCCGCCGCCCAGACCGCGGGGTCGCGCGACTCGAGCACGACCCCGGTCTCACCGTCGAGCACGGCCTCGCGCAGACCGCCGGCCGCCGCGGCGACGACGGGCACCCCGGACGCGGAACCCTCGAGCGCGACGAGGCCGTACGTCTCGGAGTGCGACGGCACGAGCACGGCTGCCGCGCCGCGGAACAGGAACGCCAGGTCGGCCCGTGACTGCGGACCGACGAAGGTCACGCGGTCGGTGATGCCGTGCGCGGCGGCGAGCCGACGCAGTTCGTCCACGTAGTCGCCCGCCTCGCTCGAGGCGTCCCCGGCGATGACGAGGGTGGGGCGTGCCTCCCGGATGATGCCCGCGACCGCCTCGATGGCGAGGTCCAGGCCCTTCAGGGGCTGCACGCGCGCCGCGGCGACGACGTACGGCGTCTCCGCGCGTCGCGCGCCGGCCGCAGCGGGACGGAAGACCGAACCGTCGACGCCCGGCTGGACGATCCAGGTCCGGGTCTCGTCGCCGCCGAGCCGGTCCTGCACGGTCGCGGCCTCGGCCGCGGAGACCACGACGACCGCGTCCGACTCGCGTGCCAGCAACCGCTCGCCGGCGGGGCGCCCGGCGGACTCGGGGCGCTCGCCCTCGGACAGCGGGGTGTCGGAGTCGGCCGCGATCGAGTGGAAGGACTGCACGTGCGGGATGCCGCGCTCACGGGCGACGGGCAGTGCCGCGGCGCCGGAGAACCAGTGGTGGGAGTGCAGGACGTCGTACGGGCCGAGCACTTCGAGCCCGCGCCGGAACGGCTCGATGAACGCGTCGTGCTCGCCCTTCGGCACGGGCTGCGCGGGCCCGGCGGACAGGAACCGCAGGCACACGCCGGGCACGAGCGACACGCTGTCCGGCTGCGTCGGGTCGGAGCGGCGGGTGATGATCTCGACCTGGTGCCCGCGGTCCGCGAGCGCCTCGGCCTGGTGCCGGACGACGACGTTCATGCCCCCGACCTCGCCGGAGCCGGGCTCGTCGCCGGGGGAGGTGTGCAGCGACACCAGCCCGATGCGCAGTGGTTCGGTCGTGGTGCTCACGGATCGAGCCTAGCCGCGCGGCCGCCGTTGGGACGGGCGGGCCGGCGTGACCACGACGGGCCGACGGCCCGCGTCGTCCGCCGGGTCGGACGGGAGGCTCGGGTCACCTCCCAGCACCTGCACGCGTCGGTCGCCGTGCCGCTCCCAGAAGGCGGCGGTCCAGGCACACAGGGCACCGTCGAGCAGGTCCTCCCGGTGCTTGTGCGTCGGACCGTGCAGGACCGAGGGGTCGGCGAGCCCGGCGGTGAGCGGGTGGGTGTCGAGGAGCAGGGGCGGGTCGAGCGGCGTCGTCCGGAGCCGGTGCACCAGGTCGTCGAACGCCACGGCACGGGCGGCGCGGGCCTCGGCGGCGGGGATGCGCAGGTCGAGCCGCTTGTACCGGGGCCGCTCGACGTCGTAGCCGAGCTCCTCGACGCCGACGAGCGTCGTGTACGGGTAGCACTCGAACGCGGCCGGCCCGGTGCGCTCCCGCATCGCCGCCGTCGAGGACACGTACCCGACGCCGAGGTCCGTCAGCCGCTCGAGCAGCCGGGCGCCGGCGCTCGCCGCGGACGCCAGGTTGGTGGGGTTCGCGGCGACCCTCCACCGGCCGTAGCGCTGGCCGACCTGCCGTTCGGCCTCGCGGATGCCGGTCGGGTTCGTCACGACGAGGGACGCGTCGACGGCGATCAGGGTCCGTGGTCCGAGGTGCGCGGCGATCCACCCGGTGACCGCGTCGACGCCGCGCGCCCAGCCGGCGTCCGTGACCGCGCCGTCGGCGTCCATCGCCACGAGCCCGGTCTCGTTCGCGGGCTTCCGCTCGGAGCCGAGACCCCACGCCAGGTCCACCCCGAGGTACGCCGTCACCCCTCCATCGTGCCCGCCTCCGACGCCGCGGGCACCCGCCGACCGGGCAGGACACGCCGTGCGTCGTCCTCCGCCCGGGCAGGACACGACGGCGTGGGGCACCACGAGCACTCTCCGACCGGTCAGGACACGCCGTGCGTCGTCCGCCGCCCGGGCAGGACACGCCGGGTCGGGGCCGCGAGCGTGACGGAGCAGGCCCGCTCGCGGCGGGGGCGGGGGCGGGGGCAGCGGGGGCGGGAGCACGAGCGGGGGCGGGAGCGCGGGCGGGAGCGGGGGCCGGGCGGCCGCAGGCGCCCCCGTGTACGGTCCGCTGCATGGCGAGCGAGGCGACGACCCTGACGGTTCCCGGGCCGCACGGCGACCGCGAGGTCCGGATCAGCAGTCCCTCGCGGGTGCTCTTCCCGGAGCCCGGGATCACCAAGCTCGAGCTGGCGCAGTACCTCGTCACCGTGGGCGACGCGTTCGTCCGCGCGAACGGCGACCGCCCGATCTCCCTGCAGCGCTACGGCGCCGGGATCGACGGCGACTCGTTCTTCTCGAAGAACCCGCCGAAGGGGGCGCCCGACTACGTCCGCGACGTCGTCGTGACCTACCCGAGCGCCCGCTCGCACCCGCAGCTCGTGGTCGACGAGCCGGCGGTGGCGGTGTGGGCGGCGCAGATGAACACCGTCGTGTTCCACCCGTGGGCCAGCCGGGCCGAGGACCCCGACCACCCGGACCAGCTGCGCATCGACCTCGACCCGCAGCCGGGCACCGACTTCCGCGACACCGTGCCGATCGCGCACGAGCTCCGGAAGGTCCTGGCCGAGGTCGGACTGACCGCGTTCGCCAAGACGAGCGGCAACCGCGGCCTGCACGTGTTCGCCCCGATCCGTCCCGAGCACGAGTTCCTCGACGTCCGGCACGCCGTGATCGCCGCCGCGCGGGAGCTGGAGCGGCGCATGCCGGACCAGGTGACCACCGCGTGGTGGAAGGAGGAGCGGGGCCGGCGGGTCTTCGTCGACTTCAACCAGGCGAACCGCGACCGCACCATGGCGGGCGCCTACAGCCCCCGCGCCCTCGCGCACGCCAGTGTGTCGACGCCCGTCACGTGGGACGAGCTGGACGGCGTCGACCCGACGACCTTCACGATCCGATCAGTACCGGAGCGGCTCGCGACGGTCGGTGACCCGTGGGAGTCGATGCACGACGAGCCCGGCGACATCGCCGCACTGCTCGCGTGGTGGGACCGTGACCTGGCGGACGGACTCGGCGAACTGCCGTTCCCGCCCGACTTCCCGAAGATGCCGGGGGAGCCGCCGCGCGTCCAGCCCTCGCGGGCGAAGAAGGCCTGAGCCGGGGTCGGTCAGACGGCGAGGTCGTCGCTGCGCCGGTCGACGTCGGCCACGCGCGACGTGTGCATCGGCAGGGTGACGCTCGCGGTGTGCAGGCGCGTCAGGCGGGACCAGGTGCTGCGGTTCGCGTCGCTGATGCCGTCGATGATCATGTTCCGCTCCCGTTCCCCCGCGCCACGCATGGCCGCGATTGCAAGTCACTAGTTAGCCTAACTACTGCGAGCATATTGGGCGGGAAGCGGCCCGTGCAACCTCAGGCGAGCACGTCCCGCAGGTCGTACGCAGATGGGACATCCAGCTGGTCGAACCCGCACGAACGGGCGTCTCGATCGGGCCGCCAGCGGTCGAACTGCACGGTGTGCCGGAAGCGGTCGCCCTCCATCTGGTCGTACCGCACCTCGAGCACGCGGTCCGGCGCCAGCCGGACGAACGACGTGTCGCGACCCGACGAGAACCGTGACCGTTCCCCGTCACCGGTGACGGGCCTCCCGTCCGCATCGCGGAGCACGACGGGGTCGAGCTCCTCGACCAGCTCCACCCGGCGCTTGTCCGTGAACGCCGAGACGCCTCCGACCTGGCGGAGCTCGCCGTCGTCGTCGTACAGCCCGACCAGCAGTGACCCGACACCGCTCCCGCTCTTGTGCACGCGGTAGCCGATCGCGACGACGTCGGCCGTGCGGTGGTGCTTCACCTTGAGCATCGTGCGCTTGTTCGGCTCGTAGGGCTTCGCGCGGGGCTTCGCGACGACCCCGTCGAGCCCGGCGCCCTCGAAGGTGGTCAGCCACTCGCGGGCGAGGTCGACGTCGAGCGTGGTCCGCGTCACGAACAGCGGGTCGGTCATGCCGTCCGCGAGCGCCTCGAGCCGCTCGCGACGCTCGTCGAACGGCAGGTCCACGAGCTCGGACCCGTCGACTTCCAGCAGGTCGAAGGCCACGAACTGCGCGGGCGTCTCGACGCTGAGCTTCCGGATCCGCGACTCGGCGGGGTGGATGCGCTGCGACAGGGCCTCCCAGTCGAGGCGTTCGGCACCGGCCTCCCCGGCGCGCAGCACGACCTCGCCGTCGAGCACCACCGGGTGGTCACGGCCGCCGAACTGCGCACGGAAGGCCTCGACGAGCTCGGGGAAGTAGCGGGTGAGCGGCTTCGCGCCCCGGCTGCCGATCTCGACGTCGTCGCCGTCGATCGTGACGATCCCGCGGAAGCCGTCCCACTTCGGCTCGTACCGCAGCCCTCCCCGGACGCTGTCCGGTTCGGGGACGGTGGCGACGGCCTTGGCGAGCATCGGTGCGATCTCCATGCGGCCTGTCTACTCGGTGCCGCCGTTGGTGCTGTCCGCAACGGCTGTCCGTCCGGCCGGGAGGCGCGGTGCGGCCCCGCCCCGCCGCCGGCGGTCGGTACGGTGGTGCCGTGACGACCGTGCCCACACCGGCAGTGCCGGCACCGGAACCCATCAGCCCCGTGCAGGCCGCCGCGCTCCGCGACGGCGTCCTGCCGCCCGTCGAGCAGGTCCGGCCCGGGGTGTGGACGCTCGCCGTCCCGTTCCGCGGCGGGGTGCCCGACGCGACCCTGGTCTACGTCGTCGAGGCCTCCGACGGGTCGCTGGCGCTGATCGACCCCGGGTGGAGCGACGACGACCGGCTCGAGGTCCTGCGCGACGGGCTGACGCACATCGGTCGGTCGCTCGACGACGTGGCGCTCGTCGCCGTCACGCACCTGCACGCCGACCACCTCGGTGCCGCCGCGGCCGTCCGCCGTGCGACCGGGGCGCGGGTGGCGATGCACCGCCTCGAGGTCGAGGCGCTCCGGCACGAGCGCGCGGACGCTGCGGCGACGGACGCCGACATCGCGACGTGGGGTCTGCCCGAGGAGCTCCGCGCCGGCGTGGTCGCGGCTTGGGGGAGCGGTCGCCGGATCGGACTGGAGCGGACGGCGGAGCCCTTCGCCGACCTGCTCGTCGAGGACGGCGACCTGCTGCCGATCGCCGGCCGCGAGCTCCGCGCGCTCTGGACCCCCGGGCACACGGCCGGGCACACCTGCTTCGTCGACCAGCCGGACGGGCTGCTCTTCACCGGCGACCACGTGCTGCCACGGATCAACCCGGGGATCGGCCTCGGTGGACGGACGCCGGCGAACCCGCTCGGCGCGTACCTCGCGTCACTCGACCGGATCGAGGGGTACGGCGACCTCGAGGTGTGTCCCGGGCACGAGTACCGCTTCCGCGACGTCGTGGCCCGGGCGCGGACCCTCGCCCGCCACCGTGAGGAGCGCACGCGGCACGTTGCCGAGGCGCTCGACGCGCTGGCGTCGCCGACACTGTTCGAGGTCGCCTCGCGCGTGCCGTTCAGCGGGGGCATCGCGTCGATGTCGGGCTTCCTGCTCGCGAGCGCGCTGACGCAGACGGCGTTCCACGCCGACCTGCTCGGGCGCGCGGACGAGATCCGGCCCGCCTGACCGCGGGCCACGCGGCGGGGAGGGCGCGGGCCCGTCCGTCGGCGACCGGACCGGACCTGACCTGACCTGACCGGACCGGACCGGACCGGACCGGACCGGACCGGTCAGCGCGGGTCCGGAGCCCGGCCGTCCCGTCAGACGACCGTGGCGGCGAGGCGCTCGAGCGTCGTGCGGGCGTCCGCCATCTCGGCCGACGCGTGCCCGGCGAGGGGCGCCAGGTCCGGGATGCGGTCGGCCAGGGTGGCGCTGACGGTGACCGGGTAGCACTTCATGCCCAGCGCGGTCCCGAGGATGAGGTGCAGGACGGGCGAGCCGTGGTCCCAGGTCTCGGTGGGCGTGCCGGCGTCGTACGTGGCGCCGCGGCTCACGACGGTCACGACCGGACGGCCGGCGAGGGGCTGCACGTCGCCGGCGAGGACCCCGGGCACGTGCACGCGGTCGATCCAGGCCTTGAGGGTCGACGGCACCGTGTAGTTGTAGAGCGGCGCACCGACCACGACGACGTCGGCGGCCAGGAGCTCGTCGATGACCTCCTGGCGCAGGGCCTCGGCCTCGGGGGCGACGTGCTCCTCGGCGGTGCGGTCCGCCGCGGCCCAGTGCAGGGCGGAGCTCTCCAGGTGCGGGAGCTGGTCGACGTGGAGGTCCCGCCGGACCACCGTGTACTCGGGACCGCGGGCACGCCACGCGTCGGCGAACGCGGCGGTCAGCGCGCGGGAGCGGGAGTGGGCGAGGTCGGCGGAGGAGTCGATGTGCAGCAGCGAGGGCATGGGCCCCACGCTACCGACGCGACCGTCCGCCGGGCGGGCGGCGGGGTGCCCGTGTCCGGGCGGACGGGGACGGCCCCGTCCCGTCCGGGTGGGACGTGGCGGGGCCGCAGGAGGTGCCTCCCGTCCGACCGGTCGTGGCCGGACGGGAGACGCGGTCAGCGCTGGGTGCGACGGCGGCGCAGCGTGCGTGCGCCGATCAGGCCGGCACCGGCGACGAGCAGGCCGAGGGCCCACGCGATCGGTGCGGACTCGTCCGCGCCCGTGTAGGCGAGGCGGCCGGTCGTCGCGACCGGGCGGACCGGTGCAGCGGCGGCGACGGGCGTGGTGGGCGCGGCGGCGACCGGAGCGGTCGCGGTCGGGACGACCTCGACGGCGAAGGACGTGCTCGGGACGCCGGCGCTCGACACGGTCAGCGTGCGGGTCGAGGCGTGCGGGAAGGTGACCTGTGCGATCGACGGACCACCCTCGTTGGTCAGTTCCTCGATGACGTCGGACGCCACGTCCGAGGTCACGGTCGACTTCGGCCAGACGTCGTCACCGGTCTCCTCGTCGAAGTCCGGCATCACGAGGTTGCCGAAGCGGTCGACCGTCAGGCCGTACACGACGAGCGAGCCACCCTGCGGCACCGAGATGCGGCCGCCCGGGGTGTAGTCCTCGGGGTCCTCGACGAGCGTGCCGGTCGAGACCGCACCGTCCGGGTCGATGAGCCAGGTCTTCGTGCCGAACGACGGGGTCTCGAGGCCATCGGCGTCGATCACCGCGACCAGGATGCCGGCCGGAGCGGCGGCCTGGAGGTCGACGTCCACGAAGAGCGTGCTCGACGTCGTGTTGCCGGTCGTCGGGTCGGTCGCCGTCGCCGTGACGATGAACTGGGCGAAGTCGTCCGCCGAGGTCAGCGTGCCGCTGAGCGTGCCGGTGGCTGCGTCGAAGGCGACGCCCTCGGGCAGGGTCGCCGTGTCCTCGTCGTCGTAGGAGACGTACTCGATCGAGTACGTCGCTGCCGGGGTGCTCTCGGCGTGGAAGGTCGCGCTGAAGCGCTCGCCCGCGACGGCCTCGACGGAGGTGCCGTCGCCGTCCGCGAGCGGCGTGCCGTCGGTGTCGAGGAACACGGGCGGGACGGCGTCCTCGGTGGTGCCCGTCGCGATCTCGCCCTTCGGTCCCGTGATGGTCACGGTGACGTGCTGACCGGCGGCCTCGAGGCCGACCTCGTAGAAGGTACTCGTCGACAGCACGGTGCCGCGTTCGTCGGTCCACTCGTAGGTGCCGCCGTCGAAGTCGGCCTCGGCGTTCAGCGTGCCGCCGTAGGTGGCGTCGCCGACGATGTCCACTGGCGACGCGACAGCGGCTGCGTCGACCGGCGCGTCCGCTGCTGCGTCCTTCGCCGCGTCGGCCGCATCGCGGACGGCGTCGCCGACCGACGGCTTCGCCGGAGCGGTGGTGGTCGGATCGGTGGTGGACGGCGTGGTGGTCGCCGGATCGGTGGTGGTCGGTGCGGCGGGCTCGGCGGAGGTGGGCGCGTCGGATGCCGGAGCGGGGTCGGCAGGTGCCGGCGCGGCCGTGGTGGGCGCGGACGCGGCGTCGGTCGGTGCTGCCGGTGCGTCGGTCGTGGCGGTGCCGTCGGCCGGAGCGGTCGTCGTGCTGCCCGTGACGGTGGAGGTGCCGGTCGTGGCCTCCGCGGCGGAAGCGGACGTCGCGGTCATGATGCCGAGGCCGGTCGAGAGACCGACCAGGGCGATGGTGGTGCCGACGGCGCAGGCGCGGCGGACGGTGGAGGTGCTTCGGCGCACGGTTCCCCCCAGGGGTTCTGGTCCGGTCGGGTGCCGGATCGTAAGAATCAGCCGTGAATCCACGGTGTTCTCGGATCGTAGGGGTAGCCGCACGCGCAGCGCGTGCGCGAGATCGAAACGTGACCAGATCCGGGGAACGGGCCGACCGCCTGCGGTCACCCGCACCGACGACGGGAGGGAGGCCCGGTGCGGGTGCTGCACCGGGCCTCCCTCCCGTCAGGTGGTGTGGTCCGTCAGGCGCGACGGCGACGGAGGCGACGGAGCATGAGCGCTGCACCGGACACGAGCAGGCCGACGGCCCACGCGAGCGGCACGGTCTCGTCCGCCCCGGTGAACGCGAGCGTCCCCGTGGTCGGCGTACCGGCGCCCGTCGTGCCGGTCGTGTGGGACACCGCGGTCGCCGGTGCGGCCGTCGAGCGGACGGCGACCGTGAACGAGGTGGACGCGCCGCCCTCGCTGATCGTCAGACGGTGGTCCGCCGCGTGGGGGAAGGTGATCTTCGACGCGTACTCCGAGGGGATCCACGTGACCACGTCCGAGGTGACCGAGCTGGTGAGCGTCGAACGCGGCACCGGGCCCCCAGCGGCCTCGACCGACGTGGTGCGGTTCCCGAACCGGTCGACCGCCAGGCCGCTGACGTACAGCGAACCGCCCTGGTCCACTGGGATCGAGGACACCCGCACGGGTGCCTCGGCCCCGCCGGTGTACCGCTCGATCGTCCCGTCCGGTGCGACGGACCACGCCTCGACGTCGGCGTTCCGGGCGGCCACGATGGTGACGACGCCGATCGGGGCGCCGGGCTGCACGGTGAGCTCGACGTACTCGGTCGCGGTCGCCGTACCGCGGAGGGCGACGACCTCGAACGAGTAGGTACCGGCCTGCGTGACGGTGCTCGTCAGGACGCCGGTCTCGACGTTCACGCTGAGGTCCGCGGACGATGCGTCCTGGATCGCGTACGCCAGCGGGCCGGAGCCGCCCGTCGTGGTGAAGCGGTGCGAGAACGGCGTACCGGCGGTCGCGGTGAGGTGGAGCGGCGAAGTCGCGCTCGACGGCTCGGTGAACACCAGGGGCGACGGCGCCACCGTGAGGCGCACGTGGTCGGTCACCTGCGTTCCGCCGCTGAGGGCGACGACCTGGAGGTCGATCGTGCCGGCCGTGGTCGGGGTGCCGCTCAGCACGCCGGTCTCGACGTTCACGGAGTACTCGGTGTGCGAGGAGGCGCCGATGGCGTAGGCGACCGTGCCGTCGCCGCCGGTCGTGGTGAAGGTGTGGTTGAAGGGGGTGCCGACCGTCGCGGTGAGTTCGAGCGGGGCCTCCTCGGTGCCGGGCTCGGTGAAGGCGAGCGGGGCGGCTGCTGCAGCCGCGGCGGGGGGTGCCGGGGTCCCGGTCGCGGTCGTGCCGGTGCCGGTGCCGGAGCTGGTGCTCGTCGCGGGAGTCCCGGAGTCGGTGCCGGCGACGGGACCGGTCCTCGTCGCGGTCGGCTCGTCGGCGTCGGGCGTGGTGGTGGCGCCGGCGGCCTGATCGGTTCCCCTCGACGTCGACGTCGTCGTCGAGGTCGGCGCTTCGGTGGCGTCCGGGCTGGCGGTGCTGACGGCGGTCGGGCCCGCGAGCGGTGCCGCCGAGGCGACGGTGCCGAGGCCGACGACCGAGGCGGCCGTCGTGGCGGCGACGGTGACGGCGATCACGGCCGCCCGGCAGGTTCGTGGGCGGGTCGGGTGCTGCATGGGTCCCCCTCGGACGATGGTGGTGCGGCGACGCTCGATCGCGTCGCCGTCGAGCACGACGTTACGACCGGAAGGACCGGCGTGGAACGAACGTCGGGTTGCGATTGGGTAACGGAGAAACCAGTTCTGACCTGGGGTTTCTCACAGGTCCAGCTGCGGGGTGACGACAGGACGGACGGGAGGCGCGGTGCGGGCGTGCACCGTGCCTCCCGTCCGTCCCGTGGTGGCGTCGGTCAGGCGCGGCGGCGGGACCGGTGGACCAGCAGACCGGCCCCGGCGGCCAGCAGGCCGAGGGCCCACGCGAGCGGGCCGGACTCGTCGGCACCCGTGTACGCGAGGTGCCCCGACGCGGTGGGGGTCGACGAACCGACGGTCGGCGTCGTGGCGGCGGCGGCCGCGATCGGGCTGACCTCGAACGGGATGGTCGCCGAGACGCCCTGGGACGCGATCGTCACGACGTGCGACGAGGCGTGCTCGAAGGTGATCCAGGTCGCGGCGTCCTCCGGGTCCTCCACGATCCGGTCGCTGGCGACACTGCTCGTGAAGGTCAGGTCGCCGTGCTCGCCGACGGGGTCGCCCTCGGCGTCGACCGCGAGCGCACGCACCTGCACGCGGTCGCCCTGCCGGGCCGGGATCGCGTCGACGCGTTCCGCGGTGCCGTCCGCTGCGTAGTGCGTGACGACGCCGTCGACGACGCCGTACCGGTCGCCCGAGCCGTCGTCGGGCAGGACACCGATCGCGAAGCCGGCGACCCGGTCGGTCTCGGCTGCGGCGGCGACGACGACCGGGACCGAGGTCGAGACGCCGCCCTCGGAGATCGTGACGGTCCGGCTGCCCGCGCCGGAGAAGATGACGCGGTTCGCCTTCCCCTGGTCGTCCCAGACGATGCTGTCGGCGGCGTCCGTGCTGGTGCCGGTCGACCGCGGGTAGTCGTCACCCGGGGTGGTCGGGTTGCCGTACTCGTCCACGGCGAGGCCCGCGAACGAGAGCGTCTCGCCGTCTCGAACGGTGATCGCGGGCACAACGGTGTCGTCGCCGACGCCCGGGGTCGACTGGTGAACCACACCGTCCAGGTACACGCTCCAGACGAAGCGGTCGTCCTGCGGGCGATGCTCAGTGCCACCCCGGCGGCCGCGGCCGGCTGGACCTCCACCTGCGCGTACTGGACCGCGCTCTGGTGCTGGTCGGTCGCCGTGATCGCGAAGAGCACCGACGACGAGAGCGCGCTCGTCGGGGTGCCGCTCAGGACGCCGGTCTGCTCGTCCCACTGCCAGCCGGTGTCCTGCTGGCGCGGTTCGAAGCGGTAGGTGAGGGGGCCGTCGCCGCCCTGGGCGACGAAGGTGTGCGAGAAGGGCTGGCCGGCGGTCGCGGTGAGGACGATCGGATCCGCCTCGGAGGACGGGTCCGCCCAGGTGACCGGGGTGGGTGCGGCGGGGGCGGCTGACTGCTCCGGTGCGGCCGGTGCGGCCGGTGTGGGGGCGGGTGCTGCCTGCGTGCCGTCCGTCGGGGTGGATCCTGTGCTCGGGGTGGGCGTGGTGTCCTCGGCGGGGTCCGCGGGGTCTGCGGTACCCGCATCGGTGGCGGTGGCGGTGGGGGTGGCGGTGGCGGGTGCGAGTGCGGGGGCGGGCGTGCCGTCCGCGACGGGGGCGGGGACCGGGGCAGGGTCGGCGGTGGTCGTGGCTGCTGAGGTCGCGGCCGGCGCCGCGGTCGTGTCCGGTGTCGTGGCGGGTGCGGCGGTCGCGGCCGTGGCCCCGATCCCGAACGCCGACGACGCCGCGACGATCGCGACGGCCGCGCCGATCGCCGCGGTGCGACGGAGCGTGTACCTGCAGGTCTGCTTCATGTGATCCCCCTCGTGGTGGTCGGACACGCACGTGCCCTCACTGACGAGGTGTCCTCGGCACCGCGGTCCTGACGGGTCCGAGGTCACGGCTCGGTCACGACCGCAGGAGGACGGTCAGCGCCCGGCTCGTCACCGCTCCACCTCGGCCGCGGCGCGCTCGAGTGCACGCCGCAGTTCGCGGACGGCCGGCGACGACGACCCGGCCGTCCGGACCACCGTGAAGATCGTCCGTCGCGGCCTGTCGGGCAGGTCCACGAGCCGGCACGTGGTCGTGCGCCCGGTCCACATCAGGTCCGGCATGAGGCTCACCGCGTTGCCGGACTCGACCAGCCGGATCTGCGTCTGCAGGTCGGCGGTCTCGTACCGCACGTCCGGTTCGAAGCCCCAGCGCCGGCAGACCTGCTCGGCGAAGTGGCGCGACGCGGTCCCGCGGGGCTCCATGACCCACGGCATCGCCTCGGCGTCCTCGATCGACGACACCGGGGCCAACGCGGTGTCGACGGGCGGCAGGGCGAGCCGGACCTCGTCGGTCGTCAGGTCGGCACGCTCCAGGCCGGACAGGTGCGGAGCGGTGTGCGCGGGGTACTGCTCCGCGATGACCATGTCGAACTCGCGCGCCCACGTCTCGTGCAGCGCCGTCTCCGGTTCCCGCTGCACCATCTCCACCCGGACGTCCGGGTGGTCGACGGCCATCTCGTGCAGGGCGTGCGGCATGAGCGCGAGCGCCGCCGACTGGAACACGGCCACCCGCACGCGGCCCTGCACGGTGGGTAGCGAGGACTCGACCTGGGCCTGCGCGTGGTCGAGCACGTCGAGCACGTGCCCGGCGGCCTGCACGAGCACCTCGGCCTGCGGGGTCAGCTGCAGGCGACGACCGGCCCGCCGGAGCAGGGGGACGCCGGCCTCGCGCTCGAGCACGGCGAGCTGCTGCGACACGGCGGACGGCGTGAAGTTCATCGCCTCGGCGACGGCGGCCACGGTGCCCCGGATCGACAGTTCGCGGAGGAGGACGAGACGACGGACGTCGAGCATGCCGAAACGATAGTCCAGCTGCACGGTATGCATCAGGAAGAGTCGCTTCCGCTTCACGGTCCGGCGTTCCACACTGAGGCCATGACCGACCTGCACGAGCACCCCGTCACCGACGCCGGGGCCCGCGTCCCCGACCGTCTCGCCGACCAGTCCGTCGCCCTCGTGCGCCAGTGGCTGGCAGAGGCCGAGACCTACCCGGTCGACGGGTCGGCCAAACAGCTCGCCGGCGTGCTGGCGGACCCGAAGGGCCTCGCGTTCGCGGTCGGCTTCGTCGACGGCGTCGTGCGTCCGGAGGACCTCGGCGTCGCGGCCCGCAAGCTCCGCGCGATCGCCCCGGACGCGCCCGGCTTCCTGCCCGCGGCGCTCCGCGGTCTCGTCCGACTCGGCGGCGGCATGGCCCCCGTGCTGCCCACCGTCGTGGTGCCGATCGCCCGCCGGGTGCTGCGCGAGATGGTCGGGCACCTGATCGTCGACGCGACCGACGCGAAGCTCGGCCCGGCCATCGCCGGCATCAAGCGCGACGGTGTCCGGCTCAACGTGAACCTGCTCGGCGAGGCCGTCCTCGGCGAGAAGGAGGCGTCCCGTCGGCTCGAGGGCACCGAGCGCCTGCTCGCCCGCCCCGACGTCGACTACGTGTCGATCAAGGTCTCGTCGACCGTCCACCCGCACTCGCCGTGGGCGTTCGACCACGCGGTCGAGGACATCATCGCCAAGCTCCGGCCGCTCTTCCGCCGGGCCGTCCAGAGCAGCCCGCGCAAGTTCATCAACCTCGACATGGAGGAGTTCAAGGACCTCGACCTGACGATCGCGGTCTTCACGAAGCTCCTCGACGAGCCGGAGTTCACCGACCTCGAGGCCGGCATCGTGCTGCAGGCGTACCTGCCCGACGCGCTCGCCGCGATGCAGCACCTGCAGGAGTGGTCCGCCGCCCGACGTGCCCGCGGCGGTGCCGACATCAAGGTCCGGCTCGTCAAGGGCGCCAACCTGCCGATGGAGCAGGTCGAGGCCTCGGTGCACGGCTGGCCGCTCGCCACCTGGCACACCAAGCAGGACTCGGACACCAACTACAAGCGGGTGCTCGACTGGGCGCTCACGGCCGAGCGGATCGCCAACGTGCGCGTCGGCGTCGCCGGCCACAACCTGTTCGACGTCGCGCACGCCTGGCTGCTCGCGGGGGAGCGCGGGGTCCGCGACGGCATCGAGTTCGAGATGCTGCTCGGCATGGCGCAGGGCCAGGCCGAGGCCGTCCGGCGGACCGTCGGATCGCTGCTCCTGTACACGCCGGTCGTGCACCCGGGCGAGTTCGACGTGGCGATCGCCTACCTGATCCGCCGCCTCGAAGAAGGGGCGTCGCAGGAGAACTTCATGTCCGCGGTGTTCTCGCTGGCGTCCTCGCCCGAGCTCTTCGCCCGCGAGGAAGCCCGCTTCCGTCACTCGCTCGAGCCGCTCACGCAGCCCGGCGGCCTCGACGCCCCGGCGTCGCACCGTGTGGCCGACCGCTACGCGGCCGTCGAGCGGCCCCGGCCCGGACACTTCGACAACACCCCGGACAGCGACCCGTCGGTCGCCGCGGTGCGCGAGTGGGGTTCGGCGATCACCTCCCGCGTCGCGTCCTCGACGCTCGGTGTGCGCGGCGTCCGGGAGGCCCGGCTCACCACCGCCACGCAGCTCACCACGGTCCTCGACCGCGTCCGGACCGCCGGCACGACGTGGGCGCAGTGGTCCGGCAGTGCGCGGGGCGCGGTGCTGCACGCGATCGGCGACGCACTCGAGGCGAACCGCGCCGCCCTCGTCGAGGTCATGGCGTCCGAGGCCGGCAAGACCATCGACCAGGCCGACCCCGAGGTGTCCGAGGCGATCGACTTCGCGCACTTCTACGGTGAGCTCGCCGCGCAGCTCGACGAGGTCGACGGCGCCGCATTCTCGCCCGCCGCCCTCACCCTGGTGACGCCCCCGTGGAACTTCCCGGTCGCGATCCCCGCCGGGTCGACCCTCGCCGCGCTCGCCGCCGGGTCCGCCGTCGTGCTCAAGCCCGCGCCGCCGGCCGAGCGTTGCGGCGCGGTCCTGGCGTCGGTCATCGAGACCGCGCTCGACGCTGCCGGCGCCCCCGCCGACGTCCTGGCCTTCGTGCAGGTCGCGGAGGACGAGCTCGGCAAGCAGCTCATCACGGCACCGCAGGTCGACCGCGTCATCCTCACCGGCGCGTACGAGACCGCCGAGCTCTTCCGCTCGTTCCGTCCCGACCTGCCGCTGCTGGCGGAGACCTCCGGCAAGAACGCGATCATCGTCACGCCGTCGGCCGACCTCGACCTCGCGGTGAAGGACGTCGTCGCGTCGGCGTTCGGGCACGCGGGCCAGAAGTGCTCCGCGGCCTCGCTCGTCGTGCTCGTCGGGTCGGTCGCGACCTCGCGCCGGTTCCGGTCGCAGCTGCTCGACGCGGTGTCATCGCTCACCGTGGGCTACCCGACCGACCCCACCACGCAGATGGGGCCGATCATCGAGCCCGCCGCGGGAAAGCTGCTCGAGGGCCTGACGACGCTCGGCGCGGGGGAGACCTGGGCCGTGCAGCCGCAGCGGCTCGACGAGACCGGGCAGCTCTGGAGCCCCGGTGTCCGCGACGGTGTCCGGCGGGGCTCGGCCTTCCACCGCACGGAGTACTTCGGCCCGATCCTCGGCATCATGACGGCGAGGACCCTCGACGAGGCGATCGACCTGGTCAACGAGGTCGACTACGGCCTGACCTCGGGCCTGCACTCGCTCGACGCCTCGGAGATCGGCACGTGGCTCGACCGGATCGAGGCAGGCAACCTCTACGTGAACCGCGGGATCACGGGCGCGATCGTGCGTCGCCAGCCCTTCGGCGGGTGGAAGAAGTCTGCCGTCGGTGCCGGCACCAAGGCAGGCGGCCTGAACTACCTGCTCGGGCTCGGCTCGTGGACGTCGACGACCGCGACGACCGGTGCCGCGGTGTCGTCGCGGGTGCGGTCCTTCATCCGTGCGACCGGCGTTTCGTCCGAGTCGCTCGACCGGGCGACGGCCTCCGACGAGCAGGCCTGGGCCTCCCTGTTCGGCGCAGCGGTCGACGTGTCGGCCCTGAGCGCCGAGCGGAACATCGCGCGGTACCTGCCGTACCCGGGGGTGCACGTCCGACTCGCCTCGGACGACGAGCCCGCGGTCGCCGACCTCGTCCGCGTGGTCGCCGCGGCCCTCCGGGCGGGGACGACCGTGGACGTGTCGGCGGTCACGGCGCTGCCGTCGTCCGTCGCCTCCGCGATCCGGGCACTGCCGAACGTGCGGTCCGTCGCCGAGGGGCGGTCCGACGACGCGTTCGCGAAGCACATCGCCCGGGGTGCGTCCGCGCGGGTGCGCCTCGTCGGCGGCGACACCGCGGCGCTGACGACCGCGATCGGCGGGCGTCCGGACGTCGCGGTGTACGGCGAGCCCGTCACCGAAGCCGGCCGGATCGAGCTCCTGCCGTTCCTCCGCGAGCAGGCCGTGTCCATCACGGCGCACCGATTCGGCACGCCGAACCACCTCACCGACGCACTGATCTGACGCGCACCCGTCGCCGCGCGCGCAGCTCGTCCCGGTGACGAACCACGGAAGCGACGTCGAACCAGTCCCACGGGCTGGTTCGACGTCGCTTCCGTGGTTCGACGGGTGTGCCGACGCCGCGGCCGCCGTCTGCGCACTCCGGAGCGGGCTGGCCGGTAGCCGCACGGCTCCCGCTGGCGTCCAGCCGTCGAGCGTTGGCTCGGCCGCATGAGTGAACAGATCGTCAAGCCCCTCGGCCTCGCCCACGTCCGGGTCACCGTCACCGACATCCACCGCAGCAAGGCCTTCTACGAGCAGCTGTTCGGCACGGCACCGGCGATGGACTTCAGCGAGCACATCGACGAGCCCGGCATCACCGAGGACCGTGAGCGGCTCTACGGCGGCGCGATCTTCCCCGTCGGCGAGCAGCTGTTCGGCCTGCGCCCCGTCGCGCCGAGCGGTCAGCGGTTCGACCCGGACACGGTCGGCCTCGACCACGTCAGCTTCGTCGTCGGTTCAGTGGACGAACTGCACGCCGCCGCGGAGCGTCTCGACGCCGCGGGTGTCGAGCACGGCGAGGTGACCGACCTCGGCGACGCCGGCATGGTGATCCTGTCCGTGCAGGACCCGGACGACATCAACCTGGAGCTCGCCGCCCAGAAGTGACCGTTCCCCGGCTGCCGGGGCGGCGGTAGCGTCGTCCCGTGCAGACGGTCGAGGGCGAGTGCGTCCGGTGGAGTGACGACGACGGGTGGGGTGTCCTGCGGTCGGACGCGGTCGGTTCCGAGGTGTTCGCGCACTTCGCCGAGCTGGTCGGCGAGGGGTACCGGTCGCTGCGTCCTGGCGACCGGGTGTGCTTCGACGTGGAGCCGTACCCGTCCGGACAGGACGGGTACGTGTTCCGTGCGCACGACGTCCGGCTGATCTGACCCGTCACCGTTCGGCGGTCGAGACCGATCACGGAGCGGTCACGGCCGGAGGATGTACTCGAACGTCGTCCTCGCCCGGGCCGGGTCCGGAGTGTCACCCGAGATCAGGTCGGCGTACGTGAACGACTCGGACACCCGCACGAGCAGCCGTGCCAGCTCCTCGGCGGACAACGGCGCCGGGTCGAACGTGCCGGCGTCCTGCTCGGTGGTGATCACGGTGGTGACGACGGCGACGAACCGTCGCTGGACGTCGCTCTCGGTCGTGGTCAGCAGCCGCAGCGCGCGCGTCGGCTCCCGGGTGAGGAAGGCGCGGAAGTACGGCGCCCGGATGAGGTCCGCCGTGAAGTGGTCGAGGACGTCGACGACCCGGGCGGCTCCGGCCGGCGCCGCAGCCCGACCGGCGGCGTCGAGCGTCGGCACCGCCAGCGACCAGAGGATCTCCGACAGGAGCTGGTCCCGGTTCCCGACCCACCGGAACAGCGACGTGCGGTCCACGCCGAGCGACGACGCGAGCGAGCCCATGTCGATCCTCGCCCCGTCGATGAAGGCGCGTCGTGCGGAACGGAACGCGCGCTGGGCGTCGCCGTGCGCCTCCAGTCGGTCCGCGAGCGCGGTCGGGACGAGCGTCGATCCGAGTGTGCCGAGCGACGGGTTGCTCACTGTTCCCCCTGAGCTGCCTGGTCTGTCTTGCAACGTTTTCGAGAATGATGCATCGTGGGTCCCATGTCAACGTCGATCACCGACACGCCCCTGCTCGAGTCCGACTTCTACCGGTTCCAGGAGGGGCTCACGGCCCGTGAGCGGGAGTCGCTCGGGCAGCTGCGCGCGTACCTCGAGGCCGAGGTCCGCCCGATCGCCGACGGGTACTGGGCCCGCGCCGAGTTCCCGATGCAGACGATCGCGCCGCTCGCCGAGCTCGGCATGTACGGACCGAGCATCCCGCTCGTGCGGCAGTTCGAGAACTCCGCCGTGTACCGCGGCTGGGCCGCACTCGAGCTCGGGCGCGTGGACGCCGGTGTGTCGACCTTCATCGGCGTGCAGTCCGGCCTGGCGATGAACTCGATCGCCGTGGGCGGCAGCGACGAGCAGCAGGAGGAGTGGCTGCCCCGCATGGCCCGCGGCGAGGTCGTCGGCGCCTTCGGGCTGACCGAGCCGCTGTCCGGCAGTGACTCGGCACGGGGGCTCCGCACGACCGCCCGACGCGACGGTGACTCGTGGGTGCTCGACGGCGAGAAGCGCTGGATCGGCAACGCCACCTTCGCGGACGTCGTCGTCATCTGGGCGAAGGACGTCGCCGACGAGCAGGTCAAGGGCTTCCTCGTGACGACGGACAGCCCGGGCTTCTCGGCGACGAAGATCGAGGACAAGATCGCCCTGCGCACCGTGCAGAACGCCGACATCGTGCTCGACGGCGTCCGTGTCCCCGAGTCGCACCGCCTGCAGCGAGCGGACTCGTTCCGCACCACGGCCGCGGTGCTCCGCCTGACCCGGACCGAGGTCGCGTGGCAGGCGATCGGCATCGCGATCGGCGCCTACGAGGCCGCGCTCGACTACGCGCGGAACCGGATCCAGTTCGGCAAGCCGATCGCCGCGCACCAGATGGTGCAGGACCTGCTCGTGAAGTCGCTCATGAACATCACCGCGTCGATCGCGCTGTGCACCCAGGCGTCCGCGATGCAGGACCAGGGCGTCGGCGCCGACGAGCACTCGGCGATGGCGAAGGCGTTCGCCACCGCGAAGATGCGCGAGACCGTCGGCTGGTGCCGCGAGGTCCAGGGCGGCAACGGCATCGTGCTCGGCAAGGGCGTCGCGCGCTTCTTCTCCGATGCCGAGGCGATCTACTCCTACGAGGGCACTCGCGAGGTGAACACGCTCATCGTCGGACGGGCGATCACGGGCCAGGCCGCGTTCGTCTGAGCACGGCGCACACCAGGACCCGGCGACGGACGGGGGCGGGACTCCCGCCCCCGTCCGTGTCAGCCGAGCAGCTCCGGCCGCTCCCACTCCTCGCCGAGCACGTGCTGCCGGAGGAACGCGAACACCGTCTGGTACCAGACCACCGCGTGCTGCGGCTTGAGCACCCAGTGGTTCTCGTCCGGGAAGTACAGGAACCGGTGCGGCATCGTGCCGTCCGCCGCCGCGTGGTGCTCGGCGAGCTCGGACCACAGCCGCAGGCCCTCGCCGATCGGCACCCGGTAGTCGTGGTCACCGTGGATGACGAGCATCGGTGACGTGATGTCCGCCACGAAGGTGTGCGGGTCGTTGTCCCGCAGTCCCTGCTCGTCGAAGATCGACTGCCAGTACTGCGACATGTCCGTGGTGCCGGCGAACTGCTCGAGTGCCCAGAGGCTCGCGTGCGTGACGACCGCGCGGAAGCGGTCCGTGTGCCCGGCGACCCAGTTCGCCATGTACCCGCCGAACGATCCGCCCATCGCCGCGGTCCGGGTCTCGTCGACGTCGGACCTCGCGACGACGGCGTCGGTGATCGCCATCAGGTCGGTGTACGGCGCCTGACCCCAGGCGTTCCACCCCCGGTTGACGAAGTCGAGTCCGTAGCCGGTCGACAGTGCCGGATCGGGCAGGAGCACCGCGTACCCCTGCGCCGCCGCGAGCATCGGGGTCCACCGCCACGACCACTGGTTCCACGAGTTGAGGGGACCGCCGTGGATCCAGAGCAGCAGTGGGTGCGGACCGTCGCCCTCGGGCAGCACGAGCCACCCGCGGATGCGAGCGCCGTCGGCGGCGGTCGTCTCGACCTCCTCCACCCGACCGGGGACCGCGGGCAGCGGTGCAGGGGTCGGCAGGGCGGTCACCGTGCCGTCGGCGTCGATCCGGACCGGGTGCAGCGGCGCCGCCCAGGAGGCCCGGAGCGCCACCACGACACCGCTCGCGGCCGACACGCGGAGCGCTGAGTACGCCCAGTCGTCGGTGGTCAGCTGCTCGACGGCGCCGCCGTCGAGCGGGATGCGGAAGACCGGCGCGCGGCCGTCCTGGTCGGCCACCGCCAGGAGTGCACCGTCGTCGTGTGCGAACACCAGCTCGGACGGCCAGCGGTCCCAGCCCTCGGCGATCCGGCGGGCGCCGGAGCCGTCGACCCCGGCGATCCACACCTCCTGTTCGTTCGCACCCGCGGGGGTGGAGCGGACCGTGCGGACCCAGGCGATCGTGGTGCCGTCGTGCGAGAGCGTGGGGAGTTCGTGGTCGGTGTCCGGCTCGTCGAACAGCACGGTGCGCGCCGCGGTGTCGACGTCGATCGACGCGATGACGTTCCGTTGGCCGCGCTCGGTCTGCGCCCCGACGGCGGCGAGGAGCGTCCGGCCGTCCGGCGTGAGCGCGCCGGAAACGTGGTCGAGCGAGCGACCCGGCGCGGGCGTGACGTCGAGCGGTTCCGGCAGGTGTGCCGGGTAGGGCGCGGGAGCGTCGGACGGGCGTCCGGCGCTGGCGTCGGTGGTGACACCGGTCGCGGGCTCGGCCGCGACCGGTTCGGTGAGGTCGCCCAGGTCGAGCGCGAGCACGTGCGGCTCGGCCGGCCCGAGGTCGTGGTCCCAGAAGCGGACCGGGTACGTCTCGTGCAGGATCGCGTGCACCTCCGCATCGTCACGGCGCTTCCGCAGCGCGGCGTCGCGCGTCACGACACCCACGCGCTCACCGGCGGCGGCAGTGGGCAGCAGGTCGGCGGTGAGCGCGACCACGTCAGCCTCGCTGGCGGTTGCGACGAGGCCGCCGGCGCCGCCGGCCAGGCGGGTGACCGGGCGGGCGTCACCGCCTGCGGCCGGCAACAGCCACAGCTGCGCCGAGTCGTCCTCGGCGTCTGCGTCGGGGCGGCCGGAGACGAACAGCAGATCGCCGTTGCGGGTGAACGCGGCGCCGGACTCGCCCTTCGCGCTCCGCGTGAGCCGGACGGGCACACCGACACCGGTCGAGGCGACGGACCACACCGCGCGGCGGTACCCGGTGGCGTCGGGAGCGAGCGTGCTCACCGTCAGCGCGATCCGCTGCCCGTCCGGGCTGAGCGCGATCCCGTCCACGCGGGGGAGTGCGATGAACTGGTCCAGGTCCGAGAACGGCGTCGTCATGCCCTCACGCTACGGCGCGACGTGCACGCTGCAACACCCCCGGCGCCGGATCCGTGCAGGACCGGTTCAGGCCCAGAACGCCGCGACCGCCGCGGCGACGGCCTCGCCCTGCCGGCGCCCCTCGGTCGCCGCGGGGGCCTGCGTCGACAGCGACAGCGAGTTGTCGCCGAAGGCGTGCTGCGACCCGCTGTCGGCGACGATCACCTCGACGGAGCTGCCACCGGCGCGCAGCGACTCGACGGCGAGGTCGAGCCACGGTCCGAGCGGCGACGGCCCCTCGGGCCCGCACGCCACGACCAGCACGCGCTCGTGTCCGGCGGCGACGTCCGCGTTCGTCGCCGAACGGAGTCCGCCGTCGATGTGCGGCACGCCGTCGATCCGGACCGGCGACCACACGAACGGCACCGAGCAGCTCGCGGCGACGGCGCGGGGGAGCGGCACACCGGTGGTGGCGGTGAGGACCTTGAACGTCCCGTCGACGGCGTCGATGGTCGTCACGCCGAGCGGCTTGTCCGGCCACTCGGTCGAGGGCAGCGTCTCGCCGAAGGTCGCGGTGCGCTCGTCGTCCGTCTGCCCGGTGACGGTCTGCTGCGCGACGGCACCGAGCCGTGCGCGGGCGTCCTGCTCGGAGGTGGCGCCGGCCAGGACCTGCGCCAGACGCTCCTGGAAGTCCTCGCCCGCGATGCGCTCCGGCTCGACGTACGTGCTCGGCAGCGGCGCGTGCTGCTGCTCGTAGGCGTGGCCGACCGCGCCCGCACGGACGAAGGCGCCGACGACGCTGCCAGCGCTCGACCCCACGACCAGGTCGGCGGCGTCGAGGTCGACCCCGGCGTCCTGCAGGGCGGAGAGGACCCCGACCTCCCACGCGATGCCGGCGACGCCGCCACCCCCGAGGACGAGTGCTCTGGTTCCGGGCGTGGGCGTCGCGACGTCGGTCATGGGTCCTGCTTACCAGGTGACCAGCAGACGGACGGGAGGCGCGTGGCGAGCGTGCCACGCGCCTCCCGTCCGGCGTCACCGCGGGAGCAGGATCAGGCGGCCCCGTGGCTGGCGCGGCTCCGCCGCGACAGCGAGTCGATGATCACGGCGAGCAGCAGGACGGCGCCGGTGATCATGTACCGGATCGACGAGTCGAGGCTCAGCAGCGTCAGGCCGTTCGAGATCGACTGGATGACGATGATGCCGAGCAGCGCCGACCACGCGCTGCCCCGCCCGCCGAACAGGCTCGTGCCGCCGATGACCGCGGCGGCGATCGCGTTGAGGTTCGTGTCGCCGGCACCCGAGGAGAGGCTGGCCGAGTTGAGCCGCGCGGCCGCCAGGATGCCGCCGACCGTCGCGAACAGCGAGGTGAGCACGAACACCGAGATGTAGATGCGGTTCACCCGGATGCCCGAGCGACGTGCGGCCTCGACGTTGCCGCCGACCGCGTACACGGACCGACCCCAGCGCGTGCGCTTGAGCAGGAAGTTCATGAGCACGACGAGGACGACGAAGAACACGAACGAGGTGCCGGTGCCGAAGTCGCGGGACAGGTACCAGACCATCACGGCGAGTCCGACGAACAGCAGGACGGACTTCGTGATCGTCAGCGACATCGCGCCCGTCGAGAGCCCGGCCTTCCGGCGGCGGGCGGCACGGCGGACCTCGGTGACGAAGAGGCCGCCGGCGGCGATCGCGGCGAGCAGGTACGCCAACCACGGCGGCAGGTAGGACGCCGAGGCGAACTGCACGATCGGGTCGGTGTAGGGCAGGTTGATCGACCCGTTCGGCCCGAGGATGAGCAGCTGCAGGCCGAGGAACCCGAGCAGACCCGCGAGCGTGATCACGAAGCTCGGGACACCGAACCGCGTGAACAGCAGCCCGTAGAGCAGGCCCGCGGCGGCGCCGACCGCGAGCGCGACGACGAGGACGAGCCAGAGCGGCCAGCCGAGCGTCGTCAGGCCCTGGCCGAGGATGGCGGCGGCGAGCCCGCTGACGCTGCCGACGGACAGGTCGATCTCGCCGAGCAGCAGGACCAGCACGATGCCGATCGCGATCGTGCCGACCGCCGCGCACTGCAGCGCGAGGTTGACGAGGTTGCCCGGCGAGAGGAAGTCCGGGGAGAGCGCCTGGAACACGGCCCAGATGACGATGAGCCCGATGACCACCGGCAACGACCCGATGTCACCGCCCCGCACCCGACGCACGAACGCCTTCGCGGCGCCGCCGAGCCCCTGGTCGCGGAGGAGCCGCTCGTCCTGCAGGTCCGCCGCGGAGGCCGTCGGCGTGGCCGCGGTGAGGGACTCGTCGGTCTTGCTCATGCTGTCGTCTCCTGCTCGGTCCGGGCGGCCGCACGGCGCGTGACGGCGTTGTCGGTGGCGCCGGTGATGGCGGCGATGATCTCCTCGTAGGAGACGTCGTCGATGCGGAAGGTGCCGTTGTTCCGACCGAGGCGCAGCACCGCGACCCGGTCGGCCACGGCCTGCACGTCCGCGAGGTTGTGGCTGATGAGGACCACGCCGAGGCCCCGTTCCCGGAGACGCTCGACGAGGTTGAGGACCTCGGCGGTCTGCGCGACGCCGAGTGCGGCCGTCGGCTCGTCGAGGATGACGACCTGCGGGTCGCCGATGAGGGACCGGGCGATCGCGACGGTCTGCCGCTGGCCGCCGGAGAGCGAGGCGATCGGGATGCGGACCGAGGGGATGCGGGCGGCGAGCTGCTGCAGGAGCTCCCACGACCGGCGTTCCATCTCCTCCTCGTCGAGGAAGGGGTGCGCGATCTCGCGGCCGAGGTACAGGTTCGACACGACGTCGAGGTTGTCGGCGAGGGCGAGGTCCTGGAAGACGGTCGCGATGCCGAGGTCCTGCGCGGCGGCGGGGTTCGGCACGGTGACCTCGTCGCCGCCGAACGAGATGGTGCCGCCGTCGGGCGTGTAGACCCCGGCGAGGATCTTCACGAACGTGGACTTGCCGGCGCCGTTGTCGCCGACGATGGCGACCACCTCGCCCGGGTACACGTCGAAGTCGATGTCGCTCAGGGCCTGGACGGCGCCGAACCGCTTCGTGATGCCGCGGAGGGACATCACCGGCTCGGCGGAGGGGTGTGGTGCGGGTGCCTCGTTGGTCACGGGGACGTCCTCTCCGAGGTGGGGCCCGCCCGGTCCGAGGGGACCGGGCGGGCGGGTGGGTCGGTACGGGTCCGGGCTGCCCCGGGTTCGGGGACGTCCCGGGCCCGCGTCGGGACTACTGGATGCCGGCGCTGGAGCAGGCCGAGGCGTACTGGGACGTGCAGATCTGGTCGACCTTGTACAGGCCGTCCTTCACCACGGTGTCCTGCACGTTCTTCGTCGTCACCGCGACGGGCTCGAGCAGCGTCGACTGCACGCTCGCGCCGCCGGCGGTGTCGACCGTCGTCTCGCCCTTCGGGTCCTCGCCCTTGGCGAACTGGATCGCCAGGTCCGCCGCCTTCGAGGCCTCGGGCTTGAACGCCTTGTAGACCGTCATGTACTGCTCACCCGCGAGGATGCGCTGGATGCCCGCGAGGCTGGCGTCTTGACCGGTGACCGGCGGGAGCGTCTTCGCGCCGGCTGCCTTGAGGGCCGCGATGACACCGCCGCCGGTGTCGTCGTTCGCCGCGTACACGCCGGCGATCTTGTCCGTGCCGAGCTTGCTGATCTGCCCGGCTGCCCAGTCCTGCGCCTTGGCCGGGTCCCATCCGGGGGTGTCGTACTCGGCGAGGACCTTGTAGCCGCTGCTGTCGATGACCGAGTGTGCGCCCTTCTTGAACTGCGAGGCGTTGTTGTCGGTCGGGGAGCCGTTGACCATGATGATCCCCGAGCCGGACGGCACGTTCTTCGCCTTGAGGGCGTCGACGAGTGCCTGACCCTGCAGCTCGCCGACCTTCTCGTTGTCGAACGAGATGTAGTAGCTGAGGTCGGGGCTGTTGATCAGCCGGTCGTACGAGATGACCGGCACCTTCTTGGCCTTGGCCTGCTGCACGATCGAGGCGGCGGCTTCGCCGTCGAAGGGGTCGAGGACGAGGACCTTGACGCCCTGGGTGAGCATCGACTGGGCCTGCTGGAGCTGCTTCGACGCGTCGCCGTCGGCGTTCGCGTAGACGACCGAGCAGTCCGGGCACTGCTTCTTCACCTCGGCGGTGAAGAGCGGGCGGTCGGCGCTGGCGTAGCGGGCGGTGACGGAGTCGGGCAGGAGCAGGCCGATCTTCGCGTTCGAGGCGTCCCCGCCGCCTCCTCCGGAGCCGTTGTTCGCGTCCGCTCCGTTCGAGCAACCGGCGAGTGTGGTGATCGCGAGCAGCAGGGCGCCGGCGCCCAGCATGGCGCGTGTGGTGGCTTTCTTCATTGAAACGTCCTCCAACAGGTGGACCGCCCACGGTGGCGGTGTGCTGAGTGTGGCAGCGGACGTCCTTGGCTGCAAGACTTGAACACAAGGGATGCGCGGGTGGTACCGAAAACGTTATCTGGCGCGGGCGACCCGGCCTGGGACGGGCGGCAGGGTCAGCGTGCTTGCGTGACGTCCACCGACTCGATCGCCAGCGCGAGCGCCCCGGACACGGCAGCGCGTTCGCCGAGCTGTCCCTGCACGACGTCCGGTGTGCCGTCCGCGTCGACGATGAGCGACGACTCGAGGGCGTGCCGCATCGGACCGAGCAGCAGTTCGCCCGCGCGGGCGAACTCCCCGGTGACGACGAGGCGCTCCGGGTCGAGCAGGTTGCACAGCCCGACGGCCGCGGTGCCGATCGCGCGCCCGGCGTCGGCGATCGCCCGGATGCACACGGCGTCGCCGGCCATCGCATGGAGGACGAGGTCCGCGAGCTTGAGCGTGCCGACCTCGTCGCGGATGCCGGCCAGGACCGCCGGGGCGCCCGCCACCGCCTCGAGGCACCCGCGGTTCCCGCACCGGCACACGGGACCGTGCGGCACGACGGGCGTGTGCCCGAACTCGCCCGCGACGCCGTGGTGCCCGCGGAAGAGGCGACCGTCGAGCACGAGCCCGGCGCCGATGCCGTTCCCGACGTCGAGCGTGACGACCGTGCTCCGCCCGCGTGCCGCACCGCTGCGGTGCTCGGCGAGGGCCGCGAGGTTCGCCGAGTTGTCCACCTGGACCGGCTTGTCGAGTCGTCGCGCCAGGGACGCCCCGAGCGGCACGCCGTCCCAGCCGCGGAGGATCCCGCCGCGGGCCGTCATGCCGGTCCGCCGGTCGATCGGCGCGGCGACGGCGAGGCCGACGGCGAGCACCTCGCTCATCGACGACCCGATGGACTCGACCATGTCCATCACGAGCAGTGCGGTCTTGTCGAGCTCCGCGTCGGCGCGGTGGTCGCGGGCGAGGGGCATGTGCCGCTCGGCCAGGACGGTCGCGTTGAGGTCGGAGAGGGCGACCCGGAGGTGTCGGGGCGAGACGTGCACGCCGGCGACCAGCCCGAGGCCGTGCGGCAGCGTCACGCGCAGGGCCCGTCGGCCGCTCGACGTGCTCGGTGTGGCGTGCAGGGAACCCGTCGCGACGAGTTCCTTGACGATGTTCGACACCGTCGCGGGGGAGAGCCCGGTCACGCCGGCGAGCTCGACCTGGGTCAGGCCGCCGTGCCGCTTGACCGCGGCCACGACCCGGCCCCGGTTGGCTTCACGCAGTGAAGTCTGGTTCCCGGGACTGCGGCGTGGCTCTGACACGGGGACAGCGTAACGGGCGGCTCGCGGACGGCAGCGGTGACCGCGGACGGACGGGAGGCGCGGGGCGGCCGTGCCCCGCGCCTCCCGTCCGTCAGCGCTGGTCGCCCTGGACGTCGACGAGCACCTTGCCCACCGCGTCGCCCTCCACGGCGTCGTGCGCTGCCGCGGTGTCCTCGAGCGCGAAGCGGACGAGGGGCAGGCCGGCGTCCTCACCGACGGGCAGGACACCGTCCCGGAGCGCGGCCGTGACGTCCGCGGCGGCGGCGGACAGCGCCCGGTCGCCGATCGTGTAGAGCAGCAGGAACTGGTAACGGGCGTTCACCGACATGTTCGGGCGGATCGGCAGCGTCGCGTCGTCACCGCCGTTGTTCGCGTAGATCGACACGACGCCGTGGTTCGCCAGGACGTCGGCGACGAGCTGCGCGTTCTGCGGGATCGACACCTCGACGACGATGTCGACGCCGTCCGGAGCGATCTCGCGGATGCGTGCGGCGGCATCCTCCTCGCGGTAGTTGACGGTGTGGTGGGCACCGGCCGCGGTGGCGAGGGCGGCCTTGGCGTCGGAGCTGATCGTGCTGATCACGGTCGCGCCGGACCACCGGGCGAGCTGGATCGCCGCGTGCCCGACGGCGCCCGCGCCGCCCGCGACCAGGACCGTGCGACCGTCGAGCGCACCGGGAGCCAGTCGTGCCGGGCCGTCCTCGTGCGTGGTGAGTGCGCGGTGTGCGGTCATCGCCGGGACGCCGAGCGAGGCGCCGACGTCGAAGCTCGTGCCCTCGGGGAGGGGGACGGCGCGCTCGGCCGGGACGACGGTGAACTCCTGCGCGGTGCCCGTGGGGCGGCTCGCGGCGGCCATGTACAGCCAGACGCGGTCACCCTCGGCCAGGGTGTCGACGCCCTCGCCGACGGCGTCGACGATGCCGGCGCCGTCCTGGTTCGGGGTGATCTCGGGGAAGGGCAGGCCGTCGCCGTAGGTACCGCCGGCGCGGGCCTTCCAGTCGGTGGGGTTGACGCCGGAGACCACGACGCGGACGCGGACCTCGCCGGGGCCGGGCTGCGGGACATCCCGCTCGACCAGGTCGAGGACGCTGCTGTCACCGGGCTTCGTGTAGACGATCGATCGCATGTGTCCAGGCAACCACGGCGGGTCCTCGGGTCTTCCGGGGGACCATCAGCGGAGGTCGGGCGCGCGCGTCGTCCGGTTCGGTGGCCACGTGTCGTCCGGCCCGTCGGCTCGTCGGCGTGTCCGTCGGCGTGGGCAGTCGGCCGCGCGCGTCGTCCGGTCCGGCGGCTCGTCGGCGTGGCCAGTCGGCCACGTGTCGCCCGCTCCGGCGGCCCGTCGGCCGGGGACGTCGCCGGGTCCGGCACCCCGACGGGCTGCGTCGCTGGGGTGCCGGCGGTGTCAGCGGGCGTCGTACGTGTCGCGGCTGTCCTGGACGTCCGCCATGTGCGACGTCGCCCAGTCCTCGAGCGGTGCGAGCACCGTGCGGAGGGACCGCCCGCGGTCGGTGAGCTCGTACTCGACGTGCGGCGGGATCTCCGGGTACACCGTGCGCGTCACGAGCCCGTCGCGTTCGAGCGCCCGGAGCGTCTGCGTGAGCATCTTCTGCGACACGCCCTGCACCCGGTTCGCGATCGCCCCGTACCGCTGCGGGCCGTCGACGAGCGAGCCGATCGTCAGGACGCTCCACCGGTCGCCGATGCGGTCGAGCAGCTGCCGCGAGGGGCAGTCGGCGGCGTAGGGGCTGTACTCGAGTGCCGACATCGTGACCTCCGTTACGCACCGACAGGTGCCTACTTCCCCGGAAGAGAGTAACGCGAGTACCGTCGGTCGCACCAGTCACGAGAGGACCCCACATGACCAGCATCGTCGTCTTCGGCGGCACCGGGTACGCCGGCTCCGCCATCGTCCGCGAGGCCCTGTCCCGCGGCATCGCCGTCACCGCCGTCGCCCGCGACACCTCCAAGCTCGACCCCGCCGAGGGGCTCACCCTGGCGCAGGGCGACGCCTTCGACGCCTCCTTCGTGGCCGACGTCACGAAGGACGCCGACGTCGTCATCGTCTCGCTGTCGGCGGTCCAGGCGGACGGCAGCGAGCTGAAGGACAAGTTCCAGCACTTCGTCGACGCGGCGACGGCTGCCGGAGCACGGCTCGGCATCGTCGGCGGCGCGGGCTCGCTGCTCGTCGCCGAGGGCGGCCCGGCGCTCGTCGACACCGCCGAGTTCCCGGACGAGGTCAAGCCCGAGGCGAAGAGCCACGGCAAGATCCTCGAGGCGCTCCGCGCGGGCGACTACACCGGCGACGTCGACTGGTTCTACGTGAGCCCGGCGGCGGCCTTCGGCAGCTGGAACCCCGGCGAGCGCAAGGGCACCTACCGCACCACCGACGACCTGCTCCTCACCGACGCCGAGGGCAACTCGGACATCTCCGGCGAGGACTACGCGATCGCCGTCGTCGACGAGGTCACCACGCCGGCGCACCACCGCGCGCGCTTCGGCGTCGCGTACTGACGCAGCCGCGCTGCGCGTCCTGACGCGCTGCGCCGCCGGCGCGCGCGTCGAACCACGGAACCGACGTCGAACCAGTCCACGCGACCGGTTCGACGTCGCTTCCGTGGTTCCACCGGCCTGGAGGCGTGAGGCGGGCGGGTGCCGCGCCTCCCGTCCACGGCGTGGTCGGCTCCGCACCCCGGCCGGGAGGCGCGTGGCGGCCGGGCAGCGCGCCTCCCGTCCGGGCCGTGGCCGGCTCCGCACCCCGTTGCGAACGTCGCACCCCGTCGCAGCGGGG
>Ga0308156_1000384_pt1 | contig 96036 bp, 90 predicted proteins | sample PhyAR2_FD_201041 | JGI IMG/M metagenome (GOLD analysis project Ga0308156, IMG submission 201041) | Phyllosphere microbial communities from UC Gill Tract Community Farm, Albany, California, United States - DLSL A.R2 | ecosystem: Host-associated > Plants > Phyllosphere > Unclassified | place: USA... | reverse complement strand
TATCCTGGAACCCAGCCCTTCCCGGGGCAGAGGAGGTCGCGTGGACGCACTGGGTCGCCGGATCATCGTCGCCGCTTTCGACGGCTGGAACGACGCCGGAGAGGCGGCGTCCGCCGCCGCGGCTCTCCTGCGCGCCGGCACCGAGTACGAAGTGGTGCACACGGTCGACCCCGAGCTGTACTTCGACTACCAGTACACCCGCCCGCAGATCGGCCTGGATGCCGAGGGCCACCGCACACTGACGTGGCCCGAGGCGCGGCTCCTGCGTCCGGTGCAGCGCTCCGACGACGCCGAGATCTGGCTGCTCGTCGGGGTCGAGCCGGCCCGCGCATGGCAGGCGTTCGCGGCGGAGTTCATCGACGTCGCCCTCCGGGAGGACGTGACGGGATTCGTCGCGCTCGGCTCGATGATGTCCGATGTCCCGCACACGCGTCCGATCTCCGTCTTCGCCGGCAGCGACAACGAGGGCGTGCGCCAGGCTCTGGATCTCGAGCGGAGCCTGTACGAGGGACCCGTCGGCATCCTGAGCGCCATCGGCCACGCGGCGGAAGGCGTCGGCATCCCCACCGCCAGCCTGTGGGCGAGCGTTCCGCACTACGTCGCGGGCCACACGCCCTCCCCCAAGGCCACCCTCGCCCTCCTCGACCGCCTGCAGTCGCTCACCGGCATCGAGGTGCCGCGCGGCGAGCTCGCCGCCGAGGCGGTGGCGTGGGAGGCCTCGATCGACGCGGCCGCGGCCGACGACGAAGAGATGAGCGAGTACATCCGCCAGCTCGAGCAGACGCGGGACACCTGGGACTCGCCCGAGGCATCCGGTGACGCGATCGCGCAGGAGTTCGAGCGCTACCTGCGCCGCGGCGGCGACGGACCGAGCAAACCCGGTCGCGACGACCCCCCGCGCCGCTGACGAGATGGATGAAGGCGCCGCCCCCGAGGGGACGGCGCCTTCATCCATCTCACGGGATCAGCTGGTGATGACCGTCGACACGGCGGGGATGACGCCGGTCAGCAGCAGCACGATGATCAGCAGGCCGAGCAGCACGCGGTAGATCACGAACGGCAGGAAGCTGCCGCGCTTGAGGTACTGCATGAGGAAGGCGATCACGAGGTACCCGACGACGAAGGCGATCACGGTCGCGATCGCCGTCTCCCCGAGGTTGTACGGGCCGGTGCCCTCGTCGAAGCTTTTGTAGAGCTCGTACAGTCCGCTCGCGAACACCGCGGGCACGGCGAGCAGGAACGAGTACTCCGCCGCGGCGGTGCGCTTGTACCCGAGCGCGCGGCCGAGGGTCGTGGTCGCCCCCGAGCGCGAGACGCCCGGGACCAGCGCCAGCGCCTGCGCGAAGCCGAAGGCGAAGCCGTGACCGACGGTGAGGTCGTCGAGGTCGCGGCGGCGCTTGCCGTAGTGGTCGGCGACACCGAGCAGGATGCCGAAGACGATCAGCACGATCGCGGTGATCCACAGGCTCCGGAAGTTGTCGCGGATGAGGCTCTGCAGGAGGAAGCCGAGCACACCGATCGGCACGGTGCCGATGATGATGTACCAGCCCATGCGGGCATCGGGGTCGTTGCGCGGAACGCGACCGGTCAGGGACTGGAACCAGCGCGAGAGCACCCGCGCGATCTTCTTGCGGAAGTACAGCAGCACCGCGAGCTCGGTGCCGATCTGGGTGATGGCGGTGAACGTCGCACCGGGGTCGGTCTGCGACGGGAGGAACTCGCCCACGATGCGCAGGTGGGCGCTGGAGGAGATGGGGAGGAACTCGGTGAGGCCCTGTACGAGCCCCAGGATGATGACCTCGAAGATATGCATTCGGTCCTTCAGTACGTTCGGATGAGGTCGGCGAGGACTCGTCGACCGAACTCGAGCGCGTCGACGGGGACGCGCTCGTCGACACCGTGGAACATCCCGGTGAAGTCGAGGTCGGCCGGGAGTCGCAACGGTGCGAACCCGTAACCGGAGATTCCGAGGCCCGCGAGGGCCTTGTTGTCGGTTCCGCCGCCCATCAGGTACGGAATGACCGGCACGCCGGGGTCGTGACGGTCGAGCTGCGCCACCATGGCATCGACGAGATCGCCCGAGAACGGCACCTCGAGGCCGATGTCCGTGTGCACGACCTCGATCTCGACGTCGGGCCCCACGATGCGCCGGATGTCGGCCAGGGCGGCCTCCTCGGTACCCGGGAGGACCCGGACGTCGATGAGGGCCTCGGCGCGGTCGGGGATCACATTGTGTTTGTACCCCGCCGTCAGGCCCGTCGGATTGGTCGTCGTCCGCAGCGTCGAGCGGATGAAGCTGGATGCCGCGCCGGTGCGCAGCGCGAGTGCGTCGGGATCGCCCGCGTCGTCACCCGTGATCTCGGCCAGACCCGCCAGCAGTTTGGCCGTCGTATCGGTCAGTCGAACGGGCCACTGCGTGCGGCCGAGAGCGGCGACGGCCTCGGCGAGAGCCGTGACCGCGTTGTCGGGGTGCAGGCCGCTCCCGTGCCCCGCGCGGCCCCGCGCGATCAGCTTGATCCAGATGAGCGCCTTCTCCCCCACCTGCAGCAGGTAGGCGCGGCGACCGCCGACCGCGATCGAGTAGCCGCCGACCTCGCTGATGGCCTCCGTCGCTCCGCGGAACCAGTCCGCCCGGTCCTTCACGACCAGCGCGGAGCCCTCCACGCCGCCGTTCTCCTCGTCGGCGAAGAAGGTCACGATGATGTCGCGCTCGGGCTGCTCGCCCGCGCGCAGGACGTCGGCGACGGCCGTGAGGATCATGGCATCCATGTCCTTCATGTCGACCGCTCCGCGGCCCCACAGGATGCCGTCGCGGATCTCTCCGGCGAACGGATCGACGCTCCAGTCCTCGGCGACGGCGGGCACGACGTCCAGGTGGCCGTGCAGGATCAGCGCGGGCTTGTCGGGGTTGCGACCGGGGACGCGGGCGCAGACGTTCGTGCGACGAGCGATGGGCTCGTAGTAGTCGGTGGCGAGACCGAGTCCTTCGAGGTAGGCGCCGACGTATTCGGCCGCCTCGCGCTCGCCGTTCGAGCGTCCACCCCCGTAGTTCGAGGTATCGAACCGGATGAGGTCGGACGCCACGCGGGCGACCTCGGGTACGTCGTTCTCGAGCTCGGGCATGCGCACTACGGTACCCGGGGGTGCGGTCCTCCTCCGTCGTGTGTCGCGGTGCGGCGGACCGCTCGGGCCCCCGGAGATCGACGTGCCGCGCCCGGGGTGCAGCGTCGGTTCGAGACGGGGCTCCGGTCGTGGTAATGTCGTTCCTCGTTGCGAAAGTGACAAAACACCCAGATGCGCGGGTGGCGGAATAGGTAGACGCGCTAGCTTGAGGTGCTAGTGCCCGTATTAGGGCGTGGGGGTTCAAGTCCCCCCTCGCGCACAGATGAGAAAGACCCCCGGGTTCGCCCGGGGGTCTTTGTCGTTTCCGAGACGTCGTCCTCGCTGACCGGGTGCACCGACGGCTCCTCGTAACCGTGACAGCGCAGAAACACCCGCGTGACACGACCCGCCTAGCGTCGGGGCCATGCCCCCTTTCTCGGTCCCCACCATCGACATCTCCGCCTGGGTCGGCAGCGGATCCGACGACGCCCGCGCCGCGGTGGTGGCCGCGGTGGACCACGCGGCGCGCACCGTCGGCTTCATGCAGGTGGTGGGCCACGGCATCCCTGACTCCGTCATCACGGCGCTCGCCGCCGAACTGGACGAGTTCTTCGCGCTCCCCCTCGAAGCCAAGAAGGCGTTCGTGCGGCCCGCGACCGAGAACCGCGGATACAGCCCGCCCAAGAGCGAATCGCTGAGCTACAGCCTGGGCGTCGATCCGGTCACCCGGATGAACGACTTCTTCGAGGCGTTCAACGTGGGCGCGTCGTGGCGCGACTACCTCGGAACGGGCGCCACGGCGGCGGACTACGCGGAGAACACGTGGCCGGATGCCGTCCCGTCGTTCCGCGGCGCCGTCGAGACGTACTTCGACGAGGCGCGCCGGGTGGCCGCGACGCTCACGCGCATCCTCGCCATGGCACTCCGGGTGCGCGAGGACTTCTTCGACGCCCTCACCGACCATTCGATCGACGTGCTGCGCATGAACAACTACGCGCTGCCCCCGGGCTCGATCGAGCTCGGGGCGGAGCTGACGGGGATGGGCGAGCACACCGACTTCGGCCTCGTCACGGTGCTCTGGGCCGACCAGGTCGCGGGGCTGCAGGTACTCGGCCAGGACGGGTCGTGGAACGACGTCTCGCCGGCCGACGGGGCGCTGCTGGTCAATCTCGGCGACGTCGCGGCCCGGCTGACCAACGACAAGTGGATGTCGACGCTGCACCGGGTCAAGCCGCCGGTGATCGACGGGACGATCGAGCGCCGACGATCGGCGGCGTTCTTCCACGACGGCAACGCGGATGCGGTGATCGGCCCTCTTCCGCACTTCGTGACCCGCGAGACCCCGGCGGTCTACGAACCGGTGACCGTCCGCGAGCACATCGCCGCGAAACTCGCCGGCTCCCGAGCCGGACGCAAGAACATCAGCGCCGTGCGGGAGGCCGCCCGCGTGGCCGCGAGCCACGGCTGACCCGGCGACGCCCTTGCCCGGGCGAGAAACGCCGTTCGTGTTCGGAAACGACGAGACGCCGCATGTCTCGGCAGGAACAGCGTTCATCGACGCCGCTCGGCCCCGGGCGCGACGCCGGCGGAGGCGCCGGGGCGGCGCCCGTCAGGCCGCCGACACCCCGAACACCAAGCCGAGCACGTACGTGATCGCGGCGGCTCCGAAGCCGATCGCGAGCTGACGCAGGCCCCGCTTCAGCGGTGAGGCGCCCGAGAGCAGACCCACCATCGCGCCGGTCGCCATGAGGGCGATGCCGACCAGGACGAGGGCGAGCACCACCGCGCCGATGCCCGACATCCCGAAGATCCACGGCACCACGGGGATGATCGCGCCCGAGGCGAAGAACAGGAAGCTCGAGATCGACGCGCCCCACGCACTTCCGACGACCTCGTGCGACGACTCCCCCGGCGCCGCGGCGACCGGGGCCGTGCCCGCTTGCGCGGCCGTGACGACCTCGCGGGCTTTGGCGAGGGCGTCGTCGGGATCCATGCCGCGGGTGCGGTACACGAGGGCGAGCTCGTTGGCATCCAGATCCAGGTGCGGCAGGGCCGAGTCGGCGAAGTCGCTCTCCTCGGTCGCCTCGAGGAGCTCCCGCTGCGAGCGCACCGACACGAACTCGCCCGCGCCCATCGAGAGGGCGCCCGCGAGCAGGCCCGCGATCCCGCTGAAGAGGATGAAGCTCGGGGCGACACCGGTCGCCCCCACGCCCATCACGAGGGCGAGGTTGGAGACCAGACCGTCGTTCGCGCCGAACACGGCGGCGCGGAAGGTGCCCGACAGGCGTCGGCGACCGCGCGCGGCCAGCCCGCGGACCACCTCGTGGTGCACGCGCTCATCCGCCGCCATCGCCGGGGTGGCGTACGGCTCGTCGGCGTAGGGCGATCGCGCCTCGGCGTTCTGGGCGAGGGCGAGCACGAAGATCGAGCCGAACCGCCGCGCCATCCACGCGAGGAGCCGCGTGCCGATGCCGGGCTGCGGCAGACGCTGCGGCTGCTCACCGAGCAGGTCGATCCAGTGCTGTTCGTGGCGTCCTTCGGCGTCGGCGAGGGCGAGCAGGATGTCACGCTCCTCACCGGTGCGACGCGACGCGAGCTCGCGGTAGACGCGCGCCTCGGCGCGTTCGTCGACGAGATAGCGGGCCCAGCGGCGACGGTCGCGGGCGGTGGGTGTGGCGGGGATCGTCACGGGACTCCTTCGGGTCGACTCCACCGTATTGAGCGCGGACCCCTCCCCCGGGCGCGTCGGCCCACACTGACAGCATTTCGGGCCTCCGAAGCCCCGGAAGACGTGGTGCCGCGGGACCGGCTTATCGGCCTCGAGACGGCACGTCGCTGACACCTCGGTTGCCGCGTGCCGTGGGTTCGTCGGCGAGAGGCCGTCTCGCGGGACAGGGGCCGCCCGGAGGAGCGGGCGCGGAGCAGCCGCCGGGTCAGGAATGCACGCGTTTGCGCAGCAGGTCGATGCGCGCCTGCAGCTGCGCGACCGTGGCGTGCGACACGGCGGGGCCGCCGCACAGGCGCCGGAGCTCGGCGTGGACGAGTCCGTGCGGCTCGCCCGTCTGCCGCGCGTAGAGCCCCACCATCGTGTTGAGCAGCTGCCGCTGTTCCTTGAGGGTGCGGTGCAGGGGCGCGGGAAGGCCGCCGTCGTCGACGCCGGGCGGCTCGACGCCGTTCTCCTTCTCGTTCGCCTCACGCGTGGAGCGGTGACGCGACTGCCGCGTGGCGCGCGACATCAGCACCTCGTGCACCTGCTCGGGTTCGAGAAGGCCCGGGATGCCGAGGAACTCCTCCTCTTCGATGGTCCCGGGCACCGCGAGCTGGCCGAACTCCTGCCCGTCGAACATCACGCGGTCGAAGTGCGCGAGGGAGCCGAGGGCCTGGTACTCGAACTCCTGCTCGAGCGCGTCGGATGCCTTGTCCTCGCGCTCGGCGGCATCCATCATGTCTTCTTCGGCGTTCCACTGGTCGTCCGCGTCGCTGTCGCGGTCGAGGGCGTGCTCGCGCTGCGCCTCCATCTCACCGGCGAGCGCGAGCAGCTGCGGCACGTTCGGCAGGAACACGCTCGCGGTCTCACCCCGACGGCGGGCGCGGACGAAACGACCGATGGCCTGGGCGAAGAACAGCGGCGTCGAGGCGCTCGTGGCGTAGACGCCGACGGCGAGGCGCGGCACGTCGACGCCCTCGGACACCATGCGGACCGCGACCATCCACCGGCTCGTGCCCTTCGAGAACTCCTCGATGCGGCTCGAGGCCTCCGCCTCGTCGGAGAGGACGACGGTGACCTTCTCGCCGCTGATGTCCTCGAGGATGGCGGCGTAGGCGCGCGCGGCGGTCTGGTCGGTCGCGATGACCAGGCCCCCGGCATCCGGGACCGTCTCGCGCACCTCGGTGAGGCGACGATCGGCGGAGCGGAGGACCGCGGGGATCCAGTCGCCGTTCGGATCGAGCGCGGTGCGCCACGCCTGGGAGGTGATGTCCTTGGTGTTGTCCTGGCCGAGCTGGGCCTCCATCTCTTCCCCCGCCTTGGTGCGCCAGCGCATCTGCCCGGCGTAGACGAGGAAGAAGACCGGCCGGACGACCCCGTCTTCGAGGGCGCGCTTGTATCCGTAGGCGTAGTCGGTGCGCGAGAGACGGATGCCCTTGGCGTTGGGGTGGTACTCCACGAACGGGATGGGCGCGGTGTCGCTGCGGAACGGCGTTCCCGACAGCAGCAGGCGCCGCGTGGCGCGACTGTAGGCCTCGCGCAGGGCGTCGCCCCAGCTGAGCGCGTCGCCGCCGTGGTGCACCTCGTCGAGGATGACGAGAGTCCGCGCGTCGAGAGTCAGCCGCTGGTGCACCTCTGCCTTGACCGCGACCTGGGCGTACGTCACGGCGACGCCGTGGTACTGCCGTGACGGCGTGGCGTGCCGGTTCGAGAAGTACGGATCGAGACGGATGCCGACGCGCGCGGCCGCCTCGGCCCACTGGGTCTTGAGGTGCTCTGTGGGGGCGACGACGACGATGCGGTCGACGACGCCTCGCCGCATGAGCTCGGAGGCGAGACGGAGGGCGAAGGTCGTCTTGCCGGCGCCGGGCGTGGCCGCGGCGAGGAAGTCGCGGGGGCCTTTGCCCTCGCCGTCGGGTCCGTCGAGACCGAAGTAGAGGTCGAGCGCCTCGGCCTGCCACGCGCGCAGACGCTGCGCGGTTCCCCACGGCGCGCGCTGCGGGAACGAGGGCGAGAGGTGCTCGGCGGCGAAGGAGCCGAAGTGGGGCTCGGTGCCGTCGAGCGACATCGGCTCCTCCCCCGGGACCGGATGGTCGGTCACCGGAGCGGTCGCGTGTGCGGGCTCGACGGGGAGAACGGCGGATGCCGGACCGGGGTCGGCAACCGTCCCCGGGCTCACACCAGCGCCCGGGGACGCGATGGGGCCGGGTGACGCGACCCGCCCCGGGGACGCGACCGGACCGGGACTCGCGACCGGACCGGGACTCGCGACCGGACCGGGGCTGGCGATGCGGATCGGGGGCGGCGCATCGGGGCGCGCGTCGGAGTTCACCTCGGTGTCGAGGGGGTTCGTGGTGCGGGCTTCTTCTTCCAGCATCGAACCTCCATCCCTCGCGAGCGCGAACATCAACGATAGGCGACCGGATGATGCGACATGCCCGGGCTGGGACGGTTCTCGCTCGCCACCGGCGATAAACGCGATCCGTGTCGATGCACGCGGTGACACGGAGAGTCTCGCGAAGAACGGCGTTCCTCGACGGGCCGGGCCGCGAGACCGTCGAGGCACGGCCGGGACCACCGCGCCGTGTCGGAGGCCGGGGTTAGCCTGGGGGTCGGAGGTTTCGATGACACTCGATCCGCACTCGCCCCGCACCTCGTCCTCGCCCGACAACGCCGGCCCGCACCCCTGGCGCCGCTACGTCGCCCTGGGGGACTCCTTCACCGAGGGAATCGGAGACCCGCTCCCCGACGGGGGCCACCGCGGGTGGGCCGACCGCGTCGCCGAGGTGCTCGCCGCGCAGGTCGACGACTTCGCCTACGCGAACCTGGCCGTCCGCGGCAAACTGATCGGACAGATCGTGGCCGACCAGATCGAGCCGGCCCTCGCCCTCAAGCCCGACCTCATCACGTTCTCGGCGGGGGGCAACGACGTCATCCGCCCGGGAAGCGATCCCGACGTCGTCGCCCAGCAGTTCGAAGACGCCGTCATCCGCCTGCGCCGCGACAACGCCACCGTCGTCGTGTTCACGGGCGTCGACACCGAGTTCACACCGGTGTTCCGCGGCATCCGGGGCAAGGTCGCGATCTACAACGAGAACATCCGCGCGATCGCCGACGCCCACGACTGCGTCGTCGCCGACCAGTGGGGGCTCAAAGAGGTGCAGGACATGCGCTTCTTCGACGACGACCGTCTGCACTACAACGCCCTCGGCCACCATGAGGTCGCCCGCATGGTGCTGCGGGCGCTGAACGTCCCGAACGATCTCCAGCCGATGCAGCCCGAAGCGCTCGCCGCGACGACCTGGCGCGCCGCGCGCGAGAAAGACCTCGTCTGGGCGCGCTCGTACCTGGTCCCGTGGGTCCTGCGGCGCCTCCGCCATCAGTCGTCCGGAGACCACATCCTCGCGAAGCGTCCCGAGCCGCTTCCCGTGGTGACCCTTGCTCCGGGTCCGGATGCCGCGGCCCCGCGCGGGACGCAGGTCTGAGGCCGTGGCGGCGAAGGGCTTCCTCGGTCTCTTCCGCGGTGCGCGATCCGAGGGCGAATCGGCGTCATCGCCGACCTCAGCGCCCGCCGCTTCGTCCGCCCCTCCTCCGCAACCGGACACGGGACCGCACGGCGGCCCGTCCGCGCGCCGGGATGCGGGACCGGACACGGGACCGCACGCGAGCCGGGATGCGGGACCGAACACGGCAGCGGCCGGAGGAACGAGCTCGGGGCCGATGTCCGCCGGCCTCGCCGCCGAGGTGCAGGCGCGCCGGGACTGGGTCTGGAGTTCGGTGAGCGCCGACACGCCCCTCGACCGCGGGGACGCCCGGACCTCCCTCTCCGTCATCGCCGCGCTCCTCCCGCAGATCGGTGCCGACGAGACGTGGAAACTGCAGGCGCTCGGCATCGTTCTCGGAGACGTGCTCGCGACGGTGACCGGTGCTCACTGGGTCGAGGCCGTCGACGAGGCCGGCACCGACCCGGCTCTGCGATTCGGTGGACCCGACGACCTGGCGTTTCCGATGACGATGATCTCCAAACGCGTCGAAGCGGGGCAGGACGTCGATGTCCTCGAGCTCTTCCGCGTGGTGGCCACCGGAATCGAGGAGGCACGAGCTCGATGACCGACGCGGCGCTCCCGGCCGAACCTGCCGTCCCCGACGCGGTGCGGGCCCTCCTCGAGCTCGCGGACGCCGAGGCCCTCCTCCGCAACGCCGAGTCGCTGGCGTCGGGCCTGACCGATGCCGGGTGGATGCCGGACGTGGAGAGCGGTCGCTTCGCCGCGGGCGACTGGGACCTTCTGTCGTCCGCGTGGGAGCCGAACGTGTCGGTGTTCTTCGAGGGCGACGAAGACGACGTGCGCAGGCGGGCGCAGGCCGTGGCGTCCCTTCTCTCCTCCCGCTCGGAACGCTGTCGGTTCGACACCGACGGCGACGACTGGTCGGGGTGGACGCTCGACGATGTGCGATGGACCCAGGGCGACTGGATGGCCGTTCATCCGCTGGAATGGCGGGGCGGCGGCGTCGTCGTGAGCCTCTCCGTCCGGCCGGACTATCAACCGGGGAGGGTACGGGCCCCCGCGAATCTGCACATCGGGATCGACCGCGTCGACGCGCCCGCCGACGGCGTCCCCCGCGACGACGAGCGTGCCCGCCGTGTCCTCCGGGAAGGGTCGGTCATCGACAGGTGGTACCTGACCGGCGAGCTCGAGCTCCCCGACGATGTCATCGCCGCGCTCGAGAACGACCCCGATTCCCGCGTGCGCGCCGCGGCGGAGTCGGAACGCTGGTACCGCGAGCGCACGATCGTGGGTCCGCCGCCGGTGATCGGCCCGGACGTCCCGGACCGCAAGCAGCCTCCCGCTCGATTCGCTCAGCGATAGCAGGGCGTCGCACGGACGCCCCGCCCGAACCGAGACTCCTCCCGCATCAGCGCCGCCCGCGCCCCAGCTCCCACAGCGCGACGGCGCTGGCCGCGGCCACGTTGAGCGAGTCCACTCCCCCGGCCATCGGGATCGTCACGACCGTGTCGGCGGCGGCGAGCGCGCTGCGGCTGAGGCCGTCGCCCTCGGCCCCCATCAGCAGGGCGACGCGCTCGTGCCCGGCCGCGGAGAACGCGTCGAGGGTGACCGCGTCGTCCGAGAGCGCGAGGGCGACGAGGTGCAGGCCCGCCGCGTGCAGAAGCGGCTTCGCCTCCGACCACTCGGGAAGCCGCGTCCACGGCACCTGGAACACCGTGCCCATGCTCACGCGGACGCTGCGCCGGTACAGCGGATCCGCGCATCGCGGCGTGACGAGCACGGCATCCGCCCCGAGAGCGGCGGCCGACCGGAACGCCGCCCCGATGTTGGTGTGATCGACGATGTCCTCGAGCACGACGACGAGACGCGCGTCCTTGACGACGTCCGCCACGGATGCCGGAGCCGGACGGTGCATCGATGCCAACAGCCCGCGGTGCACGGTGTACCCCGTGACCTGCTCGGCGACCTCGGCCGGGACGACGTAGACCTCGGCATCCTCCCCCACCAGCGCGAGGGCGTCGGCGAGGAACTTCTCCTGCACGAGGACCGAGCGCGGACGGTGTCCGGCACGCAGAGCCCGGTCGAGCACCTTCGACGACTCGGCGATGTACAGCCCACCCGCGGGCTCGGTCACCCGCCGAAGCGCCACGTCCGTGAGGTCGCGGTAGTCGGCGAGGCGAGGGTCGTCGGCGGAGTCGAGCGGGATGACGGGCATCATCCCATCGTGCCAGCAGCGCGCGTGCGCGGCCCGTTTCCTCCGCGCCCGCCGCGCCTCACGCCACGTGCAGCACCCGGCCGCCGCCGACGACAAGCGCCCGCTCGGGGAGACGGACGAGGGCGTCCAGGGGGTTCTCGGCATCCACGAGCACGATGTCCGCGCGCGCCCCCTCGACGAGATCGTGCACGTCCCGCCCGACGGCCCAGGCACCGGCGCTCGTGGCGAGCCGAACGACGCGCAGCAGGTCGTCGTCGCGGACGAGACCCGCGGCCCGCGCGTACTGCCACGCGATGCCCAGGGTGTCACCCGTACCGTACGGGCTCCACAGATCGCGGATGCCGTCGGTGCCGAACGCGAATCGCACGTCGGCCGCGTCGAGTTCGGCGAGCGGCAACTGCGGCAGCCGGAGCGGGGCGACGGTGGTCATCGTGACACCGACCTCGGCCATCGCGGCGAGAAGGTCGCGGCGACGCGCGGGCTCGAGCTGGGCGACGGCGAAGCCGTGGGCGATGTTCACGCGACCGTGCAGGCCGAGCCGCGCGGCGCGATCGACGAGCAGCTCGATCTGGAAGGCCCCGAGCTCCGCGGGGTCGTGCAGGTGGATGTCGACACCGACGCCCGCGTCGGCGGCGAGCGCGGTGATCGTGTCGATCTGTCCGACGGGGTCACGGTCGATGGTCGCCGGGTCGAGACCGCCGATGGCATCCACGCTCGGCCGGGTCGCGGCATCCCGGAGCAGTTCCCGGACTCCGGGTCGACGGAGGACCCCGTCCTGCGGGAATGCGACGATGCGGACGTCGAGGGCGCCGTCGTACGCGGCGGCGGCCTCTTCGACCGCGTCGATCCCGCGCAGACCGACCCCGGGGTCGACGTCGACGTGCGTGCGGATCGCCGTGGTCCCGTGGCGCACGAGTTCGCGCAGGACGAAGGCGGAACGCTCGAGGGAGGGGATGCCGAGAGCGTCGCGCTCGGCCCGCTCGTGGCGGATGCGCCCCTCGGTGGTGCCTTCACCTCCGTACGACTGCCACGGCAGTCCCCACCACGACTTGTCGACGTGGGCGTGGGCGTTCACGATGCCGGGCAGGGCGAGCAGACCTCGCCCGTCGAACTCGCGCGCGCCGATCGGCCGGTCGCCCGCGGGGGTGATGGCGGTGATGACTCCGGCGTCGATGTGGATGTCGACGGGATCCCCGCCCCACGGCCGGACGCGGCGCAGGCAGGTGAGGGGGAGCATGGCGGGCGGGGGGAGAACGCTCATCCCTCCAGTATCGGGGCCGGAGGCGTCCGCGTCCGGGACGTGACACCCCGCCCTAGACTCGATACGACGGAGGTGCGCATGACCGACACGACGAAGGATGCCGATTCCCTGGCATCCGTCGATCGGGCCGTCGAGGTTCTCGCGGGACGCCGGATCGCCGTCCTGACGGGCGCGGGCGTGTCCACGGATTCGGGGATCCCGGACTATCGCGGCAAGGGTGCTCCGACGCGGACGCCGATGACGGTGCAGCAGTTCCTCTCGAGCCCCGACGCCCGCCGGCGATACTGGGTCGGCAGTCATCTGGGGTGGAAGGTCTTCGCGGCGGCGGAGCCCAACGACGGACACCGCGCGCTCGCCGATCTGGAGGCCGCGGGGGTGTCCAACGGCGTGGTGACGCAGAACGTCGACGGACTGCACGTGCGGGCGGGCAGCGGCCGCGTGGTCGAGCTGCACGGCACGATGCGTCGCATCGGGTGTCTCCACTGCGGGCAGATCTTCGATCGCCGCGATCTCGCGGAGCGCATCGAGGCGGAGAACCCGTGGATCGTGGCGCCCGAGAACGTCGAGCTCGGCCCCGACGGCGACGTCGCCCCCGCCTCGGCGGACGGCTTCGTCGTGCCGGTGTGCTCGGTGTGCGGCGGCACGCTCAAGCCCGACGTGGTGTTCTTCGGCGAGTACATCCCGGTCGAGAAGTTCCGCGAGGCCGAGCAGCTCGTGCACGCGAGCGACGCCCTCGTCATCGCGGGGTCGTCCCTCGTGGTGAACTCCGGCATCCGCCTCGTGGAGCGCGCGCGGCGGCGCCGGCTGCCGGTGGTCATCATCAACCGCGGCGAGACCCGCGCCGACCGCCGCGCGGCGGTGAAGATCGACGGGGGGACGACCCCGGTGCTGCGCGCGTTCGCGGAGCGACTGCCGGGCCTGCTCTGACTCCCCTCGCGCTCGCCGTCGGCGCGATCAGTCCTCGCGCGTGTATCCCACCGCTCCGCCGTCGAGGAACGCCCGGTGCGCGCCGTTCACCGTCATCCCGGTGAGGCGCTCGATCGTCGCGGTCGCCCCGGCACGCAGCTCGCCGTGCCGGCGGACGAACACGGCGTGGGCGCGCGGGGCGTTCCATCCCTCGGGCAGGAGTGCCGCCGGCAGGTCCGGGTCGGTGAAGGGGAAGCGACGGTAGTCGTCGGTCAGACGCACGCGCGCGATCAGGGCGGCGTCCGTCTCCTCGGTCGTGGGAGTGTCGTGTCGGGCGACGAACGCTCCGTAGTGCGCGTCGAGTGCGTCGAGATCCCACCCGCGCGCGGCGATGGAGCGGTCGTGGGCGAGATCACCGCTGCGGCTCAGGAAGACGTCGGATCCCACCCCGTTGGCATCCATCAGCTGTCGCGCCGCCGCCAGCCGATCACCGGGAGCGACCCAGATCGCCGGCTGCAGCTGTCCGAAGCCGAGCCAGGTGAGGTGCTTGCGCATCTCGTCGCGGGCCGAGCGATCGCCGGCGCGCGTCGCGATGAGGGTCCACTCCCCACCCCACTCGCCCGACACGTGCCGGAAGATGCGCTCGCGCCCCTCGTCGAGCAGGTCCCAGGATTTCGGCGACAGCAGGTAGGTCGTGAGCCGACCGTCGCGGCGGGTCTCGAACCAGCCCTCTGCGCGCAGGCGCGACATCACCACCCGGGTGGTGGCCGGCTCGATGTCAAAGAGCTGCAGGACGTCGCTGAGTCCGCGCAGCGGTACCTCGCCGTCTCCGCAGTACCGGAAGTAGTCCCCGAAGAGCGTGAAGACGAGGGAACGGGGGCGCATGCGAGAACGTTACCCGACGCAGATGTAACGAAGCTATGGCGCAAGACACATTTATGTTGCATACTCGTTCCGTCGTGACGGTTCGACATCTTCAGCGAGGAGGCTGACATGCGTATCGCGATCATCGGAGGCGGTCCGGGCGGACTGCTGTTCGCCGCTCTGGCCGCACGGAACGTGCCCGGCGCCCACGTGGACCTGTTCGAGCGCAACCGCCCCGACGAGGCCTTCGGCTTCGGCGTGGTCTTCTCGGACGCGACGCAGAACGGGGTGGATGCCGCCGACTCGGCCCTGCGCGAAACCCTCGACGCCTCGGGGGTGCGGTGGGACGCCATCCGGGTCACCGCCAAGGGCGAGACGATGACCTTCGGCGGCAACGGGATGGGAGCCGTGCTGCGCAAGGATCTGCTCGCCGCCCTCCAGCGGCGGGCCGCGCAGGCCGGCGCCCACCTGCACTTCTCCACGCCGCGGCGCGTCGACGAGCTCGGCGACTACGACGTGATCGTCGCCGCCGACGGCGCGAACTCCCAGACCCGCGCGGTGATCGGTGACGACACCCTGGGGGTGACGTACGAGACGGCGGCGGCGAAGTTCATCTGGTTCGCCACCGACGCACCGTTCGAGGGCCTGACCTTCCTGCACACCCAGGCCGACGGGCTCCCCGATGCCGTGCCCGGCGTGTTCGCGGCGCACGCGTACCCGATCGGCGGAGGCCTGTCGACGTTCATCGTCGAGACCGACGAAGAGACGTGGCGCGCGGCCGGCCTCGACGGATTCGACCCCGCCACGCCCCCGGGCCCGAGCGACGAGCACAGCCGGCACCGCCTGGAGCAGATCTTCGCCCCGCTCATCGACGGCGCGCGCCTCATCGGCAACAACTCGCGGTGGGGGAACTTCCGCACCATCCGCGCCCGGAGCTGGCACCACGGCAACGTCGCCCTCCTCGGCGACGCTGTGCACACCGCCCACTTCTCGGTCGGCAGCGGCACGAAGATGTCGCTCGAAGACGCCATCGCCCTCGCCGACGCACTCACCACCCACCCCGACGACGTCGACGCGGCCTTCCGGGAGTACGAGAGCGTGCGGCAACCCCAGGTGGCCCGCATCCAGAGCGCTGCCCGGCCGAGTCTGTCCTGGTGGGAGAACTTCGGCACCTACTTCCACGCCTTCGAGCCGTGGCAGTTCGGGTTCCACTTCTTCTCGCGCGCCCTGCCCGCCGCGAAGATCGCTCGCCGCGATCCGGAGGCCGTGCGCCGAGCACTCGACCGGTGGCAGAGCCGTCATGGCGCGCCGCCCCTGGAGTCCGGTGTGGCGGGTCTTCTCGATCGACGTGTCGTCGGCCGGGAAGACCTTCCCCCGGTCGTCACGGTCGCGGCGGGTGACGGCATCCGCCCCGACGACGCCGTGCGCTCGGCCCTGGCCACCCGGCGCGATGCCACCGCGGTGCTCGTCACCGGCGGGAGCGCCCTCGACCGCCAGCTCGCCGCGGAGGCGGCGCGCCTGCGTCACGGCGTGGCGGCGATCATCGACGAACCCGATTGCGACGAGGATCGTGCCATGACCCTGGTGCTCTCGGGCCGCGCGGACGCGGTGCTGCGATGAAGACACGGGAGGGGACCACGCCCTGGCCCGACGGCTTCGCCGAGCGGTACCGCGCCGAGGGACTCTGGCAGGACCGCACGCTGGGCGATGTGTTCACCGCTTCCGCCCGCGCGCACGCCGACCGGATCGCCCTCGTCGACGGCGAGATCGCGCTGACCTACGCCGACCTGCTCGACCGGGTCGAGGCGTGCGCCGCCCGCCTGATCGACCGGGGTCTCGCCCCCGACGACCGCGTCGTCGTGCAGCTGCCGAACCACTGGACGTTCGTCGTCCTGACGCTCGCGTGCCTGCGCGTGGGGATCGTGCCGGTGATGGCGCTGCCCGCCCACCGGGAGCACGAGCTGCGACACCTCGTCGCGGCCTCGGAGGCGGTCGCACTGGTCACCCCCGACACCCTGCGCGACTTCGACCATCTGGCACTCGCGCGTTCCCTGCGCGCGTCGAACCCGTCGGTGCGCCACCTCATCGTCCTGTCGGACGACGCCGACCAGCCCGACACCGTCGGCCTCTCCGCGCTGTGCGCGCCCTCCGATGAGGCGACCCGCGGCCGGGCGTTGCCGAGCCCGGACGCCGCCGACGTGGCCGTGTTCCTGCTGTCGGGCGGGACGACGGGCCTGCCCAAGCTCATCGCCCGTACGCACGACGACTACGCCTGCAACATCGCCCTCACGTCGCCCCCGTCGGCGGTCGACGCCGACACGGTGTACCTGGCGACGCTGCCGATGGGACACAACTTCCCGCTCGCGTGTCCCGGCATCCTGGGCACGCTGATCGCCGGCGGCACCGTCGTCCCCCTCGGCTCGCCCCGACCCGAACGCGCCTTCGCGGCTGTCGAACGCCACGGAGTCACCCACACCGCCGCGGTTCCCGCCGTCGTCGCCTCATGGCTCGATCACGCCGGCGTCGCGGGAGTCGACGCACTGCGGAGCCTGCGCGTGCTCCAGGTGGGCGGTGCCCGCCTGGCCGACGAGCTCGCGGAGCGCGTGGTGCGCGGGCTCCCCGGAACGCTGCAGCAGGTGTTCGGCATGGCCGAGGGGCTCATCAACGTCACCCGCCTCGACGACCCGGTCGAGGCGATCGTGGGCACGCAGGGGCGACCGGTCTCGCCCTTCGACGAGCTGCGTGTGGTCGACGAGACGACCGGTCGCGATGTCGCCCCGGGCGACCCCGGCGTGCTGCTGACCCGCGGGCCGTACACGCCGCGCGGGTACTACGACGCCCCCGAGGCCAACGCGCGCTCCTTCACCGCCGAGGGTTTCTACATCACCGGCGACATCGTGCGGCTCCGGCCCGACGGCAACCTCGTCGTCGAGGGACGCAGCAAGGACATGATCAACCGCGGGGGCGAGAACATCTCGGCCGAGGAGGTCGAGAACCTCGTGTACGGACTCGCCGCGGTGCGACTCGCGGCCGCCGTGGCGATGCCGCACGACACCCTCGGCGAGACGGTGTGCCTGTTCGCGGTGCTGCACGAGGGACACGAGCTCGATCTCGCCGCCGTACGGGCGCACTTCGACACCTCGGGAGTGGCCGCCTTCAAGCGTCCCGACCACCTCGTCACCGTCGACGAGCTGCCCCTCACCAAGGTCGGCAAGATCGACAAGAAAGCCCTGCGCGAGATGCTCGCCGCCGAACTCACGGCATCCTGATCCGAAAGGAGCGCTCGATGTTCATCGACGCCGCCGATCTCTCCCCCGCCGACACCTACCGTCTGCTCGTCGGCTCGGTCGTTCCCCGCCCGATCGCGTGGGTCACGAGCGGACGCGACCCGGTGAACCTGGCGCCCTTCAGCTCGTTCACCTGGGTGAGCCAGCATCCCGCGATGCTCGGTTTCACCGTGAACAAGCGGGCGAACGGCCGCAAGGACACGGTGCGCAACATCGAGGAGTTCGGTGAGTTCGTAGTGAACATCGCCGACGAGACGATGTTGCCCGCCCTGCACGCGAGCAGCGAATGGATGCCGCCCGAGGTCGGCGAGGCCGATCGTCTGGGCCTCGCTCTCGAGCAGTCGCGGGTGATCGGCGTCCCGGGCCTCGCCGACGCGCCCGTGCGGATGGAGTGCCGGTACCACTCGACCACCGCGTTCAGTCCGACCGGCGGCGAGTTCGTCGTGGGCACGGTGGTCGCCTGGACCGTGCGCGACGACATCGTGCGCCTCGGCTCGACGGGCGCGGCCGGCATCGACACGGAACTGCTCCGCCCGATCGGCCGCCTCGCCGGCCCGCGGTACACCCCGCTCGGCGAGGTGGTGGAGCTGCCGCCCGTGCCGGGCGGCTGACCCCACCCGCGGGCGCCCAGCGGCCCGGCCCTCAGAACCAGCGCGCGATCGCGGGCGGCTCGCCGCCGCCCACGACGCGCAGCCGCCGGGCACCCCGACCGGCGAGCCAGCGCGCGAGGTCGGCGGCGGCGCCCTCGACGACCGGGCCGCCCTCGCCGTACTCCCCCGGCGCGGCATCGCGGTCGGTGGCGCGCAGCACGACGGCGCCGGGCTCGCTCCGGCGCGTCCAGGCGCGGAGGACGTCCGCGATGATGCCGTCGATCATCTCGGGAGGGAAGTCGAGGAACGAGCCCCCGTCGGCGAGGTCGACCGCGTGCACCCACACTTCCTTCGCCCGCATCCACGCCGTCTCTCGCGCGGGCACGGTGCGCCCTTGCGCGGTGACGACCTCGGCATCCCACTGCGCGTCCGACAGATCGCGCCACTCGACGTCCAGGTGCACGGCGGCGTGGTCGACGAGGTGGCGCAGAGCGCGCGTGGGGAGCGTCGCGCCGAGGGCGATCTCGTCGGCCCGTTGCGTGTCCGAGGCGTACATGGGGGTCTCGACGCCCGTGCGCGCCCATTCGACCAGCCGCGCGACAGCGCGGGCGTTGTACCCGACGTGGGCGACGAGGTGCCGACGTGTCCAGCCGGGCAACAGGCTCGGGGCGTCGAGCTCTCCGTCGTCGAGGTTCATGAGCCGTCGCGCGAAGTACGCCGTGCCGCGACGGGCGAGGTCGAGGTGCGCGTGCGGGGCGGATTCGGCGTCGTAGCGCGCTCCGGCGCCCTGCCGTTCCCGCAGCGCGAGCTGCTCGGGTGTCAGCTCCCTCGCGCTCACGGCTCCTCCGCCGCGAAGCGGTTGCGGAGCGTCCCGATCCCGTCGATCGTGACCTCGACGACGCTTCCGGATGCCAGATACTCCCGGGGTTCGCGCGCGTGCCCGACGCCGCCGGGGGTTCCGGTGAGGATCACGTCTCCCGGGCGCAGCGTCGTGATGGTCGAGACGTAGCGGACGAGGTCGACGGGCCCGTGGACGAGGTCGTGGATGTCGCCGACCTGCTTCTGCGCGCCGTCGACGGTCGTCGTCATGCGCGCGTCGGACGGGATCTCGTCGGGGGTGGCGAGCACCGGTCCGAGCGGGGTCGAGCGTTCCCACATCTTGCCCTGCAGCCACTCGCGGGTGCGGAACTGCCAATCGCGCATCGACACGTCGTTCGCGATGGTGTAGCCGGCGATGGCGTCCTCCGCCTGTTCGGCCGACGCGCGGCGCACGGTCGAGCCGATCACGACAGCGAGCTCCCCCTCCCAGTCGATCTCGGGGCTCTCGGGCGGGAGGGCGATCTCCTCGCCGTCCGCGGCGAGGGTGTCGGCGAACTTCGCGAACAGCACGGGGTACTCGGGAAGGTCACGCTTCATCTCGAGGATGTGCGCGCGGTAGTTCAGGCCGACGCACACGATCTTGCTCGGGGCGAGGATCACGGGCGCGAGGTGCGCGGCATCCAGATCCACGACCGGGCCCTCGACGCCCGCGACGGCCGACGCGGAGCCGGCCCGCAGCACGTCGCCGACGTCGGCGAAGCGTTCCAGCACGACGGCCCGACTCCCCTCCACGCGGGCCGCGGCGGTGGCTCCCTTCCAGTGCAGGGTCAGCAGCTTCATCGGTCGGTCTCCTCGTCGAACTCGCGGTACAGTCCCAGCCCCTCGAAGATCGGGGTGTCGCTGAAGTGGAACAGGTCCAGGCGCGTCTCGGCCTGCACGCGGAAGCGGCACCAGCTGGGCACGACGAAGATGTCGCCGTGCTCCACGGTGTGTTCGGTGTCGCCGAGCAGCACGCGACCGGTCCCCTCGAACACCTGGTAGACGTTCGACCCGACCTCCCGGCGGACCGGCGTCGACGTTCCCTCGCGCAGACGGTGGAACTGCGCGCGGATCGTCGGCATGACGTCGCCCCCGGTGGTGGGGTTCGAGAAGCGCACGGCGGCGTGACCGTGGCCGACCGTGGCCGGCATCCCCTCGGCCTCGAGCAGCAACTGGTCGGTGAGTGCGGCGTCGGTGTGCTCCCAGCGGTACGCGCCGATCGGACTCGAGACCGTGCGGCGCAGCCCCGCGAGCGGCAGGAGTCCCGGGTGTGCCCACAGGCGCTCGGAGCGCGAGTAATTGGGGGTCGCTTCGTCGGTCACCCGGTCGGAGCCGAACTCGAAGAATCCCGAATCCATCTGGTAGGCGAAGGGGATGTCGAGGCCGTCGATCCAGGTCATCGACTCGTCGGTCTCGTTGTGGTGGCCGTGGAAGTGCCAGCCCGGCGTGAGCAGGAAGTCTCCCCGGCTCATGCGCACGGGGTCGCCGTTGACGACCGTCCACACCCCCTCGCCCGAGGTGACGAACCGGAAGGCGTTCTGCGAGTGCCGGTGCTCGGGGGCTGTCTCGCGGGGTCCGAGCTGCTGGATCGCCGCCCACAGCGTCGGGGAGATGTACGCGCGACCGCTCAACCCCGGGTTGGCGAGCCCGATGGCCCGCCGCTCTCCCCCGCGCCCCACGGGGACGAGGTCTCCCGCGCGCTCGGCGAGAGGGCGGAGGGCACTCCATCGCCACACCCACGGCACCGCCTTGGGCTGCGGGGTCTGGGGCATGAGGTCGTCGAGCTGCGTCCACAGCGGGATGAGATGGTTCTCCTCGAATCCGCGGTACAGGGCGCGCAGTTCGGGGGTGTCCTCGGGCTGCATCGCATTCTCGACCGGGGTGACGGTCTCGCTCATCGGTCCTCCTCGACGTCGGCGTGAACCCAGGTTGCATGACTTCTTCGCGTTGCGCAACGTGTTTTTGTCACACTTTGCAGGGAAGTGAGACATTTTGCTTGCGCTAGACGCCGATCTGTTACACCATGTGGGCCACGGGACGCAGCGGCACGACATCGTGGCCCCGGCGAGAGCATCGATCTGCAAGGAGGCAGAGCATGTCTGACATCGAGTACGACGAGACGACTTCGTCCGACGGAACATCCATCGCGTATTTCCGCCGAGGATCTGCGGGCCCCGCTCTCGTCGTGACCCACGGCAGCATCGCGACGAAGGAGCAGTGGATCCCCGCGAGCGAGCATCTCGCGGAACACGTCACGCTGTACGTCTACGACCGTCGTGGACGCGGCGGAACGGGCGACGCCGCTGAGTACTCCCTCGCCCACGAGGTCGCCGACATCGCCGCGATGATGGAGGTCGCCGGCCCCGGCGCGCACCTTCTGGGCCATTCCTTCGGGGCGCTGGCCACCCTCGCGTACGCCCGGGAGCACGGTCTGGGCGGCGGAACCCTCCTCGCCTACGAGCCGCCGCTCGCGGTGCAGGGCCCCGTGGCGGGCGAGCGCCTGCAGGGCTATCGCGACCTGGTGGATGCCGGCGACCTCGACGCCGCGCTCGAGTACGCGCTCGTGAACTTCGTGCGTGTGCCGGAGGAGGCGATCCCCTTCATCCGCGAGACGCCGCTGTGGGGCGCCAGCGTCCCCCTCACCCCCACGTGGGTCCGCGAGCTCGCGGAGATCGACGCCCTCGGCGGCGATCTGTCCGTCTACGCCGAGATCGACGACCCGACCCACCTCATCGCGGGAACGGCCACCACGGCGTTCCTGTACCAGTCCGCGCACGACCTGGTGGACGTCATCCCGAACGCCGGCATCACCGACATCGAGGGCGCCGACCACTTCGCGCACCTCGCCGACCCGGAGGGCTTCACCCGCGTGGTCGTCGGCGCGCTCGACCGCGCATCCGTCACCCGCTGACCGGCGGTCCGCAGAACCGGCCCCCGACGTGCGACCCGATCCGCGTCGGGGGCCGATCCCGCACCGTCGCGCTCGCGAACGGCAGGCGGTGCGAGCCTCGACCAGGACCGCGAGTTAGGCTCGAACGGTGACGATCCTGACCCTCGTGCGACACGGCGAAACCGACTGGAACTCCGGAGGGCGCATTCAGGGCTCGACCGACATCCCCCTCAACGACACCGGCCGGGCGCAGGCCCGCGAGCTCGCCGACCGCCTGGCCACCGAGTACGCCGGCCGCGAGGCGGTCGTCGTCTCGAGCGACCTGTCCCGCGCGGCGGAGACCGCCGACATCGTCGCCGCCGCCCTCGGCACCACCGTGAGCCTCCGGATGCCGGGCCTCCAGGAACGCTCCTACGGCGATGCCGAGGGAATGGACGCCCCCACCTTCTACGACACGTACGGCCCGTGGCACGCCGCCGACGTCCCGGGGGCCGAGACCTGGCCGGTGGTGCGCGAACGCGCGCTCGCCGCGCTCGCCGAGGCCGTGGCATCCGCTCCGGAGGGGACCGACGTGATCGCCGTCGCACACGGCGCGCTCATCCGCGAGGTCATCCTGTTCGCCACCGACGGCGCGTTCCCGCGCGAGGGGGAACGCCTGCCCAACTGCTCCGCGACGACGTTCCGCCTCGACGGAGACGACTGGGAGATGCTCGCCTACGCGGGCGTCGCGAGCTGAGAGCCCCTCAGCTCACCCCGAGCGCCCGCGAGATCACCATCAACTGCACCTCTGTGGTGCCCTCGCCGATCTCGAGGATCTTCGAATCGCGGTAGTGCCGGGCGACCGGGTACTCGTTGATGAACCCGTTGCCGCCGAAGACCTGCGTCGCGTCCCGCGCGTTGGCCATCGCCGCGTCGCTCGCGGTCATCTTGGCGACCGCGGCATCCACCGAGAACGGCTTCCCGGCGTCGCACAGACGCGCGGCGTGCACCCACGCGAGCCGCGCCGTGTGGACCCGGGCGTGCATCCGCGCGAGGAGGAATTGGATGCTCTGCCGTGTCGACAGTCGCTCCCCGAACACCGTGCGGCTGCGCGCATAGTCGACGGCGGCCTCGAGGCATCCCTCCGCGGCCCCCGTCGCGAGCGCCGCGATCGCGACGCGTCCCTCGTCGAGCGTGCGCAGGAAGTTCTTGAAGCCCTGACCGCGCTCGCCGAGCAGGTTCGCCTCGGGGACGCGGACACCGTCGAAGGTCAGCGGGTGCGTGTCGGAGGCGTTCCAGCCGACCTTGTCGTACGCGGGCCCCACCGTGAACCCCGGTGTGCCGTTCGGGACGATGATCGTGGAGATCTCGGGGCGCTCGCCCGTGCGGCCGGTGACCGCGGTGACGGTCACGAAGCGGGTGATGGCTGTGCCGGAGTTCGTGATGAACTGCTTCGACCCGTCGATCACCCACTCCCCTCCCTCGAGGCGCGCTGTCGTGCGGGTCGCTCCGGCGTCGCTCCCGGCCTCGGCCTCGGTGAGTCCGAACCCGGCGAGCGCGCGACCCGCGACGAGGTCGGGCAGGTACTCGGCCTTCTGCGCGTCGGTGCCGTAGCGGTACAGCGGCATGGCGCCGAGGCCGACCCCGGCCTCGAGGGTGATCGCCATCGACTGGTCCACACGCGCGATCCCCTCGATCGCGACGCAGAGGCTCGCGTAGTCGCCGCCCTGTCCCCCGACCTCCTCGGGGAAGGGCAGACCGAACAGGCCGATCTCGCCCATCTGCGCGACGAGGTCGAGGGGAAGCTCGTGGGCGCGGTCGGCGTCGTACGACCGGGGTGCGATGACGTCGTCGGCGAACTCGCGGACCATCGCGGCGAGCTCTCGCTCGTCGTCGGTGAAGGCCTGCTGGCTGTCGATGCTCACGGGGTGGCTCCTTTTCGGGTGATGGGTCGGGGGCGATCAGCGCAGCAGCATGGCGCGGCCGGGCTCGCGCAGGACGCCGGCGACGTCGGTGAGGAACCGCGCCGCCTCCGCCCCGTCGACCAGGCGGTGATCGAACGAGAGGCTGAGCGTCAGCACGTCGCGCAGCGCGATCTCGCCGTCGTGCTCCCACGGCGTCCGGCGTACGGCGCCGACCGCGAGGATCCCGGCCTCTCCCGGGTTGAGGATCGGGGTCCCGGCATCCACTCCGAAGACCCCGACGTTGGTGATCGAGAACGTCCCGCCGGTCATCGCGGCGGGGGCCGTGCGCCCGGCGCGGGCCGTCGCGGCGAGGTCGGCGATCGCGTCGGCGAGATCGACGAGCGGCAGGGTGTCGGCATCCGGGATCACCGGCACGACGAGACCCCGGTCGGTCGCCGCCGCGATCCCGAGGTTGACGTAGTGGTGCACGGCGATCTCGCCCGCGGGCTCATCCCATTTCGCGTTCAGCGCGGGTGTGCGACCGAGCGCGAGGCAGACGGCCTTGGCGACGACCGCGAGCACGCCGATGCGGTGTCCGTCGAGAGCCCGGTCGTGCCGGAAGGATGCCAGGAGCTCGGTCGTCGCGGTGACGTCGAGCGTGAGGAAGGTCGTCGCGTGCGGAGCGGTGAACGCGCTCTGGACCATCGCCGCCGCGGTGTGCTTGCGGACTCCGCGGATGGGCGTGCGGGTGACGCGCGGGTCGGTGGAAGCGGGAACAGCCGGGGGGACCGTCGACGCGGGAACGGGTGCTTCCGTGGGAGGGTGCGCGGCCCCCGACGACACGACCGGGGGGACCGTCGACGCGAGAGCGGGGGCTTGCACGGGCTCGCGCGCGGCGAACTCCTCGACGTGCGCGCGGGTCACCGTTTCGCCGGGGTGCGCCGCGGCGACGAGCACGAGGTCGACGCCGAGGTCTTTGGCGAGCTTGCGGACGGGCGGCGTGGACCGCGGCCGTTCGAGCGGCAGCTCGATGGGACCGGTGCGCAGGACGTCGTGCGGGGCCGCTTCCCGGACAGCGTGATCGCTGTCGAGGACCGCGGTGGCGCCGCTGCGCGCGCGCCGACGCGGACGACTCCCGGATGCCGGGGCGGCACCGTAGCCGACGAGGTTCGGGGTCGCGCGGGTCGTCTCCTCGGGCGCCGTCGTGCGGAGTTCGTCCTCGGCACGCCCTTCCACCGCACCCGCCGTCGGCGTATCTGCCACGGACTCCGCGGGACGGTCCACGGACGCCGGGGCCTCGGGCCGGGCCGGCCTCTCGGCATCCGCTCCCACCGCGAACGACACGAGCGGCGAGCCGACCGCCACGACGTCTCCCGCCGCGGCGTGCAGCCCCTGCACGGTGCCGGCGTACGGCGAGGGGATCTCGACGATGGCTTTGGCCGTCTCGACCTCGGCGATCGTCTGGTTCAGCGTCACCGCGTCGCCCTCGGACACGTGCCACTGCACGATCTCGGCCTCGGGAAGCCCCTCGCCGAGGTCGGGAAGCAAGAACTCCCGGATCATCGAACACCCCCGTCGACGGCAGCCGGTTCATGGGACACCGGAGAGTGAGCCCCGGGCCCCCGCACCCGGTCCACCGCGTACAGGATCCGGTCGAGATCGGGCACGTGATGCTTCTCGAGCTTCGACGGCGGATACGGGATGTCGTGACCCGTGACACGCTGCGGCGGCGCCTCGAGGTACTCGAAGCACTGCTCGGTGATGCTCGCGACGAGTTCGGCGCCGACCCCCGCTTGCCGCGCGGCCTCGTGCGTGACGACGACGCGGCCGGTCTTGCGGACGGATGCCGCGACCGTGTTCATGTCGATCGGCGACAGCGAGCGCAGGTCGATGACCTCGAGCGAGAGTCCCTCGTCCTCCGCGGCGAGCGCCGCATCCAGGGCCGTGCGCACCTGCGCGCCGTAGGTCACGATCGTGGCGTCCGTGCCCTCGCGGGCGACGCGGGCGAGGTGCATCGGCGGGGCGTCGGCGAGGTCGGCATCCAAATCCACCTCGCCCTTCGAGTGGTACAGGCGCTTCGGTTCGAAGAAGATGACGGGATCATCGGATGCCACGGCCTGGCGCAGCATCACGTAGGCGTCCTGCGGGTTCGAGGCGGCCACGACGCGGAGCCCCGCTGTGTGGACGAAGTACGCCTCGGGCGATTCGGAGTGGTGCTCGGCGGCCCCCACGCCCCCGGCCCACGGGATGCGGATGACGAGCGGCATCCGGATCCGTCCGTTGCTGCGGTAGGAGAGCTTGGCGACCTGACACACGATCTGGTCGAACGCGGGGTACACGAATCCGTCGAACTGGATCTCGACGACGGGCCGATAGCCGCGCAGGGCGAGACCCACCGCCGTCCCGACGATGCCGGCTTCGGCGAGAGGGGTGTCGACGACCCGCTGCGCGCCGAAACGCTGCTGCAAGCCGTCGGTGACGCGGAAGACACCACCGAGCTTGCCGATGTCCTCGCCCATGAGGAGGACTCTCTCGTCGCTCTCGAGCGCCTTCGACAGTCCGGCGTTGATGGCCGCACCGAGCGTGAGCGCGGTCATTTCTCGAACCCCGCAAGGTAGGCGACGTACTCGGCTCTCTGCCGCTCCAGCCCGCCGTGGGGTTCCGCGTAGACGTGGTCGAACATCGTCTCGGGGGCGCGCGTCGTCGCGTCGATGCAGGCCGCGCGGACCTCGGCGGCGAGACCGTCGGCGGCGCGGGCGACCTCGGCCATGCCGGAGTCGTCGAGCATGCCCTCCGCGCGCAGGTACGCCTCGAGTCGCGCGATCGGGTCGCGCTCGGCCCACGCGTCGACCTCGGCGCTGTCGCGGTAGCGGGTGGGGTCATCGCTCGTGGTGTGCGGTCCCATGCGGTAGGTCACGGCCTCGATGAACGAGGGTCCTTCGCCGCGGCGAGCGCGGTCGAGCGCCCACCGCATCGCGGCGACGCACGCGAGGGCGTCGTTGCCGTCGATTCGAAGGCTCGGGATGCCGAACCCCGGCGCCCGGCCCGCGATGGGGTACTTCGCCTGCACGGTGACCGGTTCGCTGATCGCCCACTGGTTGTTCGAGCAGACGAACACGACCGGGGCGCGGAAGGACGAGGCGAACACCATCGCCTCGTTGACGTCGCCCTGGCTGGTGGCACCGTCGCCGTAGTACGCGACGGCGACGTCGATGGAGCCGTCGCGCTGCGCGCCCATGGCCCAGCCGGTGGCGTGAAGCGACTGCGCGCCGATGATGATCTGCGGCGGGGCGGCGTTGATCGTGCGGTGGTCGTACGCCGAGTGCTCCTCACCGCGCCACGCGAGGACGTAGTCGGCGGGCTGGGCGCCGCGGCCGAGCAGGACGCCGTGCTCGCGGTAGCTGGGGAAGACGAAGTCGCCGGGGGCGAGGGCGTGGGCGGTCCCGACCTGCACGGCCTCCTGACCGCGACACGGCGCCCACAGGGCGAGCTGTCCCTGTCGCTGGAGGGCGACGCCCTCGGCATCCAGTCGCCGGGTCAGGACCATGTCGCGGTGGAGAGCCCGCAGTTCGTGCGGCGAGAGGTCGGTGATCCACGGGTCCAGGGTGGCGTCGGGCACGCGGGAGCCGTCGGGCTCGAGAACGCGCAGCATCTCCCCTTTGTCGGGGACTCCCGCGGCGATCGAGTCGTGCGTCTGGGTGTACGTCATCGTCATCCCTCCAGCTGCGGCCCGGGCTTCTCGTGAAAGCCGGGGCGGTGCGGATGCCGGCAGCGTCGCCGACACGGCCGACCGTACGCGTGAAAGGCAGGGCGCTCAAGACCTCGGAAGATAACTCAGCATTGTGCACATCGCGGAGGGCAAGCGCCCTGCTAATGTTTCGCAGCATGAGCAAGCTCGACGCCGTCGACCTCGACCTTCTCCGCGCTCTCTCGGCCGATCCGCGGGCCACCGTCGTCGCGCTCGCCGAGAAGCTCGGCCTCTCGCGCAACACCGTGCAGGCCCGTATGAGCCGTCTCGAACGCGGCGGCGTGTTCCTGTCGTTCGAGCGCACGCTGTCGGCTGAGGCGCTCGGGTTCCCGATCGAGGCGTTCCTGCAGGTCACGGTGCGCCAGGCCGAGCTGCCGGCGATCCGTGAAGAGCTCGCGAAGGTCCCCGAGGTGCTCCAGGCGCACGGCCTCAGCGGTCAGGTCGACCTCCTCGTGCGGGTCGCGTGCCGCGACACGCAGCACCTGTTCGACACCGATGCCCGCATCCTCGCGATCGAGGGTGTCGAGCGCACCGAGACGTCGCTCGTGATGGGCGAGGTCATCGGGTACCGGGTGGGGCCGTTGATGGATCTGGCGCGGACGCACTCCTGATCGGGTCGTCGCCCGGAACGAGGTCTCGCACCGCGCGGATCAGCGTGGAGCGCAGCCAGCGTGACGCGTCGTCGTCGTCGACGCGTCGGTGCCACCGCTGCTCCACGGGGGCCGCCGGCAGGTCGAGCGGAAGATCGAGGAGCCGCAACGGCATCCCCTCGTCACGGAGATGGGATGCGAGGACCCGGGGCAGCAAGCAGGCGAGATCGCTCCCCACGACCGTCAACGCGCCGACGAGGTAGCTCGGCACCACGACGGTGACCTCGCGTTCACGCCCTCCCGCTTCGAGGAGGTCGTCGACCGGCCCCCGCGCGAGCCCGCGACGCGACGCCGAGACGTGGGGGACGGAGCACAAGTCGTCGATCGAGACGTGAGGGGCGCGCCCCAGCGGGCTCTGCGCCGAGACGACGGCGACGAAGCGATCGGTGAAGAGCGTCTCCGACAGCACGTCGGGTGCGGGGTGGACGACGATGCCGACATCGAGGTCGAGCGAGCCGTCGCGGAGCGCCTCCGCCGTCTTCGACTCCTGCGCCTCGAACCGCAGGCGCACGCCTGGCGCCTCTCGCTGGACACTCCGTTGCAGCCGCGGGATCACTGCGGGAGCGAGCGCATCGTTGATGCGGATGACGAAGGTGCGGTGCCAGGTCCGGGGCTCACCGCCGGTGTCCCGCCGGAGCAGGTCGGTCTCATGCAGGATGCGACGCACTCGCGCGACGCTTCGCTCGGCGAACGGCGTCGGGGCGAACCCGCGACCGGCCCGGACGAGGATGGGGTCCCCCATCGCGCGACGCAACCGCCCGAGGGCCCTGCTGGTGGCCGCGACCGACAGGTGCAGCTTCTCGGCCGCCCCGGTGACGGTTCCGGCATCCATCACCGCGTCGAAGACGCGCAGCAAGTTGAGGTCGATCTCTTCCACACGACGATTGTCCGGCACGCAAACCCCGCTTGCCGATATTGCGCTTCCCGAAAGGTGCACGGCGACTCAGACTCGAAAGGTACCGACAACCCGGAGGAACCATGCCCCGCACCATTCGCCCCACCGCTTTCGGAAACCCGGAGGTCCTCGTCGTCGCCGACACGCCCATGCCCGTCCCTCAGCACGATGAGGTGGTCGTGCGTGTGCGCGCGGCCGGAGTGAACCCGATCGATCGGAAGGTGTACAGCGGAAGCTTCCACGGCAACGACGAGACTCTTCCCTCGCTCGGCCTGGAATGCGCGGGCGTCGTCGAAGCGATCGGCGCCGGCGTCACCACCACCGCGATCGGTGACGAGGTGATCGTCTACCCGGTGACGGCGGCGTACGCCGATGTGGTGTGCGTCCCCGCCGCGTCGCTGATCCCGAAGCCGGGCGGTCTCAGCTGGGCCGAGGCCGGGGGGCTCCTGCTGGCGGGAACGACCGCCGCTCACGCCCTGAGCGCGATCGCGGTCGCCCGAAACGACACGGTCCTCGTGCACGGCGGAGCGGGAGCCGTCGGGCTGATGGCCGTTCAGCTCGCCCGCGCTGTCGGAGCGCAGGTGATCGCCACCGCGTCGCCGCGCAACCACGCGTTGCTGCGGGAGCTCGGCGCCGCCCCTGTGGCCTACGGGCCGGGCCTTCTCGATCGCGTCCGGCAGGCGGCCCCCACGGGGGTCGACGCCGCCGTCGACGCCGCCGGAACGGACGAAGCGCTCGATGTGTCCCTGGCGGTCGTCGACGACCCGGGACGCATCGCCTCGATCGTGGGATCGGACCGACGCAACGGCACCGGCATCGCGCTCCTCGGCTACGGTCCCGGCCAGGACCCGGGGTTCGCGGTGCGCGAGGGCGCACGGGGACGACTGGTGGAGATGGCCGGCGAGGGATCCCTCCGCGTGCTCGTGGCCGCCACGCTCCCCTTGACCGAGGCCGCCCGGGCTCACGAGATGCTGCTGTCGGCGCACTCTCCCGGGAAGATCGTTCTCCTCCCGGAGCCGGACCTCGTGCCTCGGTGACCCGGCGCTACGGTGCCGGCACCACCGGGATACTCGCCGTCTCGGCCTTCGGCTCGGCCGGGTTCCCGGTATCCAGGCGCACCAGCACCACGCCGACGAGGATCAGCGCCCCGCCGACGAACTGGATCGGCGCGGGCGTCTCGCCCAGCAGCAACCAGGCGAAGCCGAGCGCGAACAGCACCTCGCTGAGCCCGACGAACGAGGCGAGGCGCGAGCCGATGAGCGGCACCGCGATCACCCCGAGAGCGTAGCCGAGGGTGGTCGCCACCGCGCCCACCCACAACAGGGGCAGGATGCCGGGAACCTGGAGTCCCGCGAGCGACACCGTGATCGAGGGCGCGGCGAAGGGCAGCACGCCCACCCCCACGAGGATGCCCATGAGAAGCGTCCCGGTGAGCAGGCCGCCCGCGGCGAGCGCGAGGGGCGGGAGGTCGTCGCCCGCGCGGCCGGCGATCACGAAGTACGCGGCCGCGCAGACCGCGGCGCACAGGGCGAACAGCGTGCCGAGCAGGTCGAAGCGCGCTCCGCTGATGTCGACGACCAGCACGAGTCCGGCCATCGCGACGACCGAGCCGATGAGCACGGCCTTCGACGGAGCCCGGCGCGTGCGCACCCACACGGCGATCACGATGAGCACCGGGGCGATGTACTGGATCAGCAGCGCCACGGCCACCGGCATCCGTTGCATCGCGGCGAAGTAGAACAGCTGGCAGCCGGCGACCGCCGTCAGACCGAACGACACGATGAGCAGGCCGTGGCGCCGGAGGAATCCGCGCTGACGCCGGATCGCCGTGATGAGCGCCGGCGAGAGCAGGAGTGCCGCGACGCCCATGCGCACGAGGAGCACGGCGCCGAGCGACCATCCTCCGTCGAGGAGCGGTTTGACGAAGGGGCCGCTGGACGAGAACGCCAGCGCGGAGGCGACGGCGATGAGCAGCCCCGTGACGGCGCCGGAGCCGTGGCGGACGGGACGGGGAAGGGTGACGGACGACGTGGTCATGCGGGCCTGCTGTCAGGGGTCAAGAGTGATTACACTCGTGACAGTACGACCTGAGAATGTCAGGAGTCAACATGGTCTTCATCCGTGACACCGAACTGGTGCTGCGTGCGACCGTCGAACTGGTCAACACCCTGCCCCACACCGAGGTGAGCGGGGTCGACACCCTCACCACGATGGCCGAGCTCGACGACTTCGCCGAGCGGCACACCTACACCGGTTCGCGCGCGCGAGACGAGCGCGAGCTGGCCGCCGTGCGCGGCATCCGGCGCCGGATCCAAGCGCTGTGGAACGTCGATCGCGACGACGCGGTGCCCCTCGTGAACGCGATGCTGCGCGACGGACGCGCCCTGCCTCAGCTCGTGCGGCACGACGAGTTCGACTGGCACATCCACGCGTCCGAGGCGTCGGACCACCTCGCTCAGCGCATGCTCGTGGAGACCGCGATGGCGTTCGTCGACGTCATCCGCGCCGACGAGTACTCCCGCATCCGCGTGTGCGACGCCGACGACTGCGACGGCGTGTACGTCGACTTCTCGAAGAACGGCTCGAAGCGGTACTGCGACTCCGGCAACTGCGGCAACCGTATGAACGTCAACGCGTATCGGAAGCGGAAGGCCGAGACGGCAACCTCGCCGGCACGACGTCCGCGCGAGATCGCAGGGCTTCCGGGCGCGAGCCGAGCGAAACCGGTGAGAGAGATGGGAAGGTAAGGCGTTGACGCTAACGGGTACTCTCGCCGACGGACTGGAGGTCGCCGTCACGGCGAAGCGCACTGATGCGGGCCTGGAGGTCACCCTTGGGGCGGAGCCGAGTGATCTGACCCGCGCTCACGACCTGCGCTTCGAGGCCGAACTCACGGACTATCTCGCCGCCGCCGAGCGCGGAGAGCACGCGGAACGGGCGTTTCCCGACACCGGCGCCGAAACGCTCATGCGGGGGCTGGAACTCCGGCACGCGGACGGGCGGATGGCCCCACACAGCGTCACCGGCGCGTTCGGCGGATCGGAGACACCGTGGAGAGTGGTCTTCCGCTCACCGGATTGGCAACCCGCGGAGGTGCTCATCGTCGGCGAGGGCATCGCGCTGCACGTTCCGGTCGAGGGATGACGGCGGGCCAGACGTACCGGTGACGGCGCGGGCTCCGCACCCGGCGCACGGCACGCCCGTGACTAATCCACGAAGTCCTGGACGGCGGCGGCCGCGGCCGCGGGCGTCTCATAGTGGATGAGGTGTCCGACGTCGGGGATCTCGACCAGCCGTGCGTCGGGGAACAGGGTCGCGAGATGCCGCTCGGCCTCGATCGGCGTGATGTCGTCTTTCTCGGCCGCGATCAGCAGCGTCGGCTGCGCGATGCGCGGGGCGAATTCCCGCACGTCGTGCGACACGCTGGTGACGAATGCCTCGTGGAGCACGTCGCGGTCGGCGAAGCGGGAGAAGTACTCGTCGTGCTGCTCGTGCACGAAGCGGCGCAGTTCGGGGTCGCGCGTCTTCGCCATCGCGTTGCTCATCACCCGCACGATCAGTCCGTTGCGCAGCAACGCGTCGCCGATCGCCCGGGGCAGCTTCGCCCCCGCGAGGTAATAGAACACCGCGAGGCGCGTCAGGACGCCGCGCGGGCCTTCGAGCGCGGGCGCGCCGATCGGGTTCACGAGGATGAGCTTCGGCGTCTCCAGGCCCGCCGCCACCGCCGCGGACGACACGATCGACCCGAACGAGTGCCCGAGCACCACCGCTCCCGGTGCGACGGCGTCGACGAATGCCCGCAGCCACGCGGCGTACGTCTCGAGGTCGTGGGCACGCCCCGCCAGCGGCGCCGTCTCGCCGAATCCGGGCAGGTCGGGAGACACGACCCGGATGCCGGGGAGATGGGCCACGACCGGATCGAGCCCGTGATGCTCACCGCGGAAGCCGTGCACGGCGACGATCGTGGTGGCGGCGTCGTCGTCTCCGTAGACCCAGTACGCCGTGGTGCCCCCGAGCACCTCGACCGCGCGTCGCTCGACGGGGATCGCGGCGAGCAGGTCGGCGTAGGGGTTCGGCATGGGTTCGATTTTAGGTGGGGGTTCCGACATCGGCCGGGGTACCCCGGTGTCCCGCGGGCGTGCTCTTCCTGCACAGCGTGCGGGCCTCGGCATCCGTCCCCCGTCTCTGCGCGCCTCGCCGTCCATGTCGAACCGCGCACTCTTCCGGCACAGCGTCAGGAACCCCGGTATCCCTCCCCAGTATCTGCGCGCCTCGCCGTCCATGTCGAACCGCGCACTCTTCCGGCACAGCGTCAGGAACCCCGGTATCCCTCCCCAGTATCTGCGCGCCTCGCCGCCCATGTCGGACCTCCGATCTACGGTGACCCCATGACCCTGTGGCAGGCCGAGCCGCTTCCGCTCTTCCAAGCTCCCGAATGGACGCGTCTCGTCGGCGTGTTCGACCTCGAGACGACCGGCGTCGATGTCGAGCACGATCGCATCGTGACGGCGCACGTGGGCGTCATCGACGCCGACGGTCATGTCGTCGACGCGCGCGACTGGCTCGCCGATCCCGGGGTCGAGATCCCCGACGGGGCGGCCGCGATCCACGGGATCACCACCGAGCGGGCGCGGGCCGACGGCGCTCCGGCACCACGGGTCGTGGCCGAGGTGGTCGAGGCGCTGAGTGCCCTGTTCGCGGCGGGGATCCCGGTGGTGGCGTACAACGCCCCCTTCGATTTCTCGATGCTCAAGCACGAGGCCGTCCGGCACGGCGTGCCGCCGATCGACGCGCCGTCACCCGTGATCGACCCCCTTGTCGTCGACAAGACCTACGACCGGTACCGCCGCGGCAAGCGCACGCTGTCGGTCGTGGCCGAGCATTACGCGGTACCGCTGGAGTCTGCTCACGAGGCGTGCGCCGACGCGGTCGCCGCGGGCCGCCTCGCGCTCGCTCTCGCCGAGCGTTTCGGACCTTGGCTCCCCGCCACTCTCGAGGAGCTGCACACGCGCCAGATCTCGTGGGCTCGGGCTCAAGCGGCGAGCCTCACCGAGTACTTCGTCGAAATCGGGCGCCTGGATGCCACGGCTCCCCCGCTCGACGGAGCGTGGCCGATCCGCTGAGAAGCGAGCGACGCGGGTCGAGCGTGCAAGAGCGCTCCGCGGACGCCACGCTGGCGACGGGCACCACGGACGACGGGCACCACGCGCACCGTGGCTCGATACCGCCGTCCCCTCCTGACCGGCGTCACCAGGCGCGCTCGACCGGCATCGTGAGGCGCCTCTCCGGGTCCCTTCGTGCGCGCAGGACGACACCGCTCACCGCGCCGGAGGGACGGAGCTTCCCGGCCCCGACGTGCGGGCGCAACGCACCACACGACCCCGCCTCAATCGTCCCACCCGCGTGCGTAGCGACACCACACTCCGCCCCGGAATGACAGCACCGCCCCGGCCCACCCGCGTACGCGACACCACCGCGCCCAAGGAGCGCATCTCCCCCTCGTTCTGGCCTGTGCGGCGTGCGCTCGTCCAGGACTCGAGCACGCGCTCGTCCGCGCCGCAGCAGCGGGTCCAGGGTCGGATCCTCGCGCCCGCCCCCGAGATTCCGGGCCTCGCGGCAATGTCGGAGGCCCCCGATAGCGTTTCGACATGGACACCTCCGCCCCTCCCGCCGACCGGCCGTCACCGGCTGCGCGGTCGTGGGACGGGGTTCCGTGGCCCACCGACGATGAGCTCGAAGACGAGGTCGCGTGGGCCCGTCTGCTCGATCTGGACGCGGAACGGCACTCCGGCGCCGCATTCGCTTCTGATGACGTTCTCCCCGACGATTCCGCAGCCCCTCTCGACGGCGTGTCCGGCTCGGCATCCGATCTCGACGCGATGCTCGGGCATCTCGAGCTGATCGCCGCTGAGCGGCACCGCCTCGCGGCAGACGAGGGCCGTCTCATCGCGGCGGTCCTGCGCGACGCCGCCGCAGACCCGACGCCCTGGGTCGGCCCCGACCCGACCCGCGATCTGGAATGGAGCGATCCGCGCGGCCGCACGGCCGCCGCGGTGCGACGCGACCGCGTCGATCTCGCGCAGCGCGCGGCGGCCGCCGAGATGGCGGTGCGTCTGCACCTGTCGGAGCAGACCATCCGCACGCGTGCCACGCACGTCGAGGTGCTGCGAGAGCGCTGCCCCCGACTGTGGGACGAGTTCGCCGCCGGACGGACATCGGAACGCCACGCCGTCGAGGTGGCACGGCTCGCGACCTCCCTCCCCGACGACGCGACGGCGTGGAGCGCGTTCGACGACGGCGTCGCCGAGACCGCGACGAGTTCGACGCCCACGAAGTTCGCCGTCGCCGCACGTGCTCTCCGCGAGCGCGTGCACGCCGAGTCGATCGACGTCCGCCATCGCCGCGCCGCGCGCGATCGCGGGGTGTGGATGACGCCGGAACTCGACGGGATGGCCTCTCTCAGCGCCCTTCTCCCCGCCGAGCGGGCGCGCAGCATCATGACGCGCCTCGATCGCGCCGCTCGGCACCTGCGTGCGGCGCCCGATGAGGAGCGCACGCTGGCTCAGCTGCGCGCCGACGTTCTCGCCGACCTCGTGACGACTCCCGCGTCCGATGCGTCTGCGGTCGCTTTCTCGACCGCTCTTGCGCCCCGAGACGACTCCGGCCCCCAGGGCGACGCCACTCTCCGACGCACCGCCGTGCCCGCGCCTGCAGACCAGCCCGCGGCCGAGGCCCCGCCCTTGTCCACGTCCGACCCCGCGTCCACGTCCAGGCCCGGGCCACCGCCCACGCGCGTACCCTTGGTCGCCCCCGCACCCGCACCCTCAACAGCACCCCCGCCCGTTCGAACCCACCCGTCCTCCCCCACCGTCGTCGTCACCATCCCCGCGCTCACCCTCCTCGGTGCTGACGACCGCCACGTCACCCTCGACGGCTACGGCCCCATCGACCTCGACACCGCACGTCGTCTCGCCGGCGAAGCGCGCTCCTGGGTGCGCCTTCTGACACACCCCGTCACCGGAGCGCCGCTCGTGCTCGATCGACAGACGTATCGCGTTCCCGCGGCGCTCCGGCGCTGGCTCGGCGTGACCTCACCGACCTGCGTCTTCCCCGGTTGCAATCGGCCCGCACGCGATTGCGACCTCGACCACCTCACCGCCTGGGCCGACGGCGGCACCACGGATGCCGACAACCTCGCGCCGGAATGCCGTCACCACCACCGCCTCCGACACGGGACGCGATGGACGCCGTCGCACGATCCCGTGACAGGCGATCTGCGATGGACATCCCCGCTCGGCGGCACGTACGACACCGATCCGCCGCCGTTCTGAGCGCGGGGCGGGCATCCCCCTCGCCTCGCACCGCCCCGAACCCGCGCCCGGCAGCTCGCTCACGCACCCACACCCACACCCGAGCGACCTGTACCCGAGCGACCTGTACCCGCCCACCGCACGCACTCGTACCGCACACGCCCAGCATCCGCACCCGCACAACTCACACCTCCTGCACCGCACACGTCACGCCCCGGCACCCGCACCCGTGCACGCACCAGTCCGCACCCGCACCACCCCGTAGTCGCACGCGCCCCACTCCGCCGCCGCCGCCCACTCCCCCCCCTGGACGAGCCGACACCCCCGGAATGCCACACTGGTCCCGTGACCTGCCGCATCGCGACCGTTCAGATGGAAGCCGTTCCGGGCGACGTCGACGCGAACGTCGCTCTCATCACGCGCCTCGTCTACGACGCCGCGGAGGGAGGAGCAGATCTGGTCATCTTCCCCGAGGCCGCCGTCACCGGGTACGACGAGCGCGCCTTCGCCGGTCCCGTCCCCGAGCTCCGCCCGGGCGGGTGGTGGACCCCCGTACAAGAGGCTGTGGACAGCACTGGCGTCATCGCCGTCGTCAACTCCGCCCTCGAGCGGGAGGGATGCCGCGCCCTCAGCGATGTGATCCTCGCCCCCGGTCGCGACCCCCTCGCGGCCTACGACAAGCAGCACCTCTACGACAGCGAACGATCCCTCTTCACCCCCGGCGATCACGGCGCCTCGTTCGTCTTGAACGGCCTGTGCTTCTCCCTCTCGGTCTGCTACGACGCGAACTTCCCCGAGCACGCGGCCGCCGCAGGCCGGGCCGGGGCGGACGTCTACCTCAACAGCGGTGCGTACTTCCCCGGGGGTGAGCACCGGCGCGATCTCCACTACGCCGCCCGCGCCCTCGACAACGGCATGTACGTGGTCTTCAGCGGCCTCTTCGGCGGGCCGCATGCATTCGTCGGCGGCTCCGCCGTCTTCGATCCGCTCGGCCGCCGCATCGCCTCGGTCGGCCAGGGCGAGCACGTCGCGTTCGCCGACCTCGATGCGGACGTCGTCCGCGCAGCCCGCGAGCACCAGCGGATGTGGGCGGATCGTCGTGACGAGCTGGGCCCCCACCGCCCCCTGGGGTCCTTTCACACGGCCGACGCGGCGCGCTGACCAGAGAGCTGCCCCGGCCCCGCCCGGCGTAGGCACCCCGTCTCGCTCGGCGCGGGCACCCCCGTCGAGACCGGCATAGACACCCCGCTACGCCCGGCCCAGGCACCCCACCGCGCCCGGCGCACGCATCCCGCCACTCCCGGCGTAGGCACCCCCGTCGAACCGGCGCACGCACCCCACCACGCCCAGCCCAGGCACCCGTCATGCCCGCACGAGGTCAGCGAGCACCGCTCTCCCCCATTCCCACTCTCCGAGACCGCTCGCGGCGTTGAGGTGCCCGAACTCCCCGGCGGTGCGGAAGATGCTCCCCCACTCGGATGCGAACCGCTCCGCGACCTCGATCGAGCAGTACGGATCGTCGGAGCCGGCGATCACCGTACTGGGGCATCTGAGCGGTCGCGCCTCGACGCCCACGAAACTCGGAGCGGCGGCCCGGGGAAACCGTTCGCCCGCCGGGTCCGGAGGCGCGACGAGCAGCATGCCCGCCACCGTCGTGCGTTCCACCCGTGCGTCCCACTCGGCCGCGGCCCAGCACCCGAGGCTGTGCGCGACCACGACGACACCCTCGCTCGATGCGGCGCGTTCGATGACAGCTCGATCGATCGCCTCCACCCAGTCGTCGAGGTCGGGCTCATCCCACGATCGAGGCGACACCCGGACGGCCGCCTCACCCCACCGTTCTTCCCAGAGGGTCTGCCAGTGCTGCGCGCCCGATCCTCCGATGCCGGGAACGACGACGTATGCAACCATCGAAAGCCACCTTTTCACTCGCTGACCGCGCCCGCGCGCGGCATCCTGTCCGTGAGCATGATGGATCCACTCGACGGATTCACCTCGGGCAAGCGATGTATAGGAGATCGGACCCCAGAACGATGGAATCACTCGACGCGATCGACCGCCGCATCCTGGAACTGCTGCAGAACGACGGACGGCTGTCGGGAGCCGAGGTGGGCCGTCGGGTCGGCCTTTCTCAGCCCGCCGCCAGCGCGCGGATCCTGCGTCTCGAACGCGCGGGCGTCATCGCGGGGTACCGCGCGGTGATCGCCCCTGCCGCGGTCGGCCTCGTCATCCACGCCGTCATCCGGCTGCGCACCACGCATGCGCTGCTCGCTCAGGCCCGAGAACTCGCCGAGCGTCTCCCCGACATCACGTCGATGGTCCGCGTGACCGGAGACGACTGCCTGCTGTTCGACGTCAACTGCCCGGACGCCTCGAGGCTGGAGAAAGTGGTCGATGCCCTGGCGCGGTTCGGCCCCGTGACGACGTCTCTCGTCCTCAGCACCTACCCGTCGAAGCCCTTGCTGCCCCCGAAGAGCGAGTGACGGGCGAGCACCCACCGGTCACGTCCGTCCCCGGGAACCCGCGTGAGGGTTCCGAGTGACCACTCGCCCGTCACGCCCGCCCTCCGGAAAACACGAAGCCCCCCGTCCCGAAGGACGAGGGGCTCGCGAAGCGGAACCGCTGAAGATCAACGACCGCCGAAGTTCTTGAAGCGCTGGTTGAACTTCTCGACACGACCGGCCGAGTCCATGATGCGCTGCTTACCCGTGTAGAAGGGGTGCGAAGCCGACGAGATTTCCACGTCGATGACGGGGTACTCCACGCCGTCGAGCTCGATCGTCTTGTCGCTCGAGACGGTGGAACGGGTGAGGAACGTGTCGCCCGAACCGAGGTCGCGGAACACGACGGCCTTGTACGTGGGGTGGATGTCAGTCTTCATGGGAGGTCCTTTGAGAAGTGGTGCCCTGGATTCTGCCAGGACGTCAAAGTCTGCGGCGCCGAAGGCACCAGCGTGAGAGTCTACCAGGCTCGCGCGCGAACTCGCGCGCGACGTCAGACCGCGCGAGCCGCGTAGCGGCCGGCCTCGTGGGTGAGGGTGATCTCGAGTCCGAACGTCCTCGAGAGGTTGTCGGCCGTCAGCGCCTCGTCGAGGGGCCCGGATGCCACGACCTCGCCGTCGCGCAGCAACAGCACGTGCGTGAACCCGACGGGGATCTCCTCGACGTGGTGCGTCACCATCACCATCGCGGGCGTCGTCGGCGCCTGCGCGTAGCCCGACAGCAGCGCGAGCAGCTCTTCGCGAGCGCCGAGATCGAGGCTCGCGGTGGGCTCGTCGAGCAGCAGGAGTTCAGGGTCGGTCATCACGGCGCGCGCGATCTGCACGCGCTTCTGCTCGCCGTCGCTCAACGTGCCGAACGTGCGGTCCGCCAGGTGATCGAGACGCCACTCGGCGAGCACGCGCAGCGCGCGGCGCTCATCGATGTCGTCGTACTGCTCACGCCACCGACCCGTCACCGAGTAGGCCGCGGTGAGGACGACATCGAGAACCGTCTCCTCGGGCGGCACCCGTCGCGCCATCGCCGACGAGGCGAAGCCGATCCGCGGGCGCAACTCGAACACGTCGGTCCGACCGAGCTGCTCGCCGAGGATCGTCACCGTGCCCGACGTGGGGTGCAGGAGGGTGTCCGCGAGCTGCAGGACCGTCGTCTTCCCCGCTCCGTTGGGGCCGAGCACGACCCAGCGCTCGTCATCGGCGACGCTCCAGTCGAGATGGGACACGATGTCCCGCGTGTTCCGGCGGACGACGACGTCGGAGAACTCGAGAACCTGGGGCATGGACCTAGCCTAACGGCCCGGACTCCTGCGCCCGGATGCCACGCGGCCCCTGTGGAGAGGTACCGGCCACGACCCCGCGACCGACACCCGCTCGGCATCCCTATTTCCCCGCAACCTCCGCGCACAGCACCGCGGCACCCGGCCACGACCCCGCGACCGACACCCGCTCGGGATCCCTCCTTCCCCTACTTCCCCGCAACCTCCGCGTACAGCGCCGCGGTCGTCTGCGCGATCGCCGCCCAGCTGAAGTCGTCGATGGCGCGCTGACGACCGGCCTCCCCGTAGGCGCGGGCCGTGTCGGCATCCGTCACCACCTCGGTGAGCACGCGGGCGAGGTCCGCGACGAAGCGCTCCGGATCCACGGGCGTCCCCGTCCCGTCCTGGACCTGCTCGATCGGCACGAGACGCCCGGTGACGCCGTCGACGACGACCTCCGGGATCCCCCCGGTCGCCGTTCCCACCACGGCCGCCCCGCAGGCCATCGCCTCGAGGTTCACGATCCCCAGCGGCTCGTACACCGACGGGCAGACGAACGTCGTCGCGGCGGTGAGGATCGCGCACAGCTCGTTGCGCGGCAGCAGGCGGTCGATCCACACGACGCCGTCACGGGTCGCCTGGAGCCCGCGGACGAGCTCCTCGACCTCCGCCATGATCTGCGGGGTGTCCGGAGCGCCCGCGCACAGGATCAGCTGCACGTCCGCCGGCAGGAGCTCAGCCGCACGCAGGAGGTAGGGCAGCCCCTTCTGCCGGGTGATGCGCCCGACGAAAACCACCGACGGCCGCGACGGGTCGATGCCGACCGACGCCAGGAAGGCGTCATCCGACACCGGATGCCACGCCTCGGTGTCGATGCCGTTGTAGATGACGCGCACCTTGTCGGGATCCAACGACGGGTAGCTGCGCAGGATGTCGTCGCGCATCCCGGAGCTGACCGCGACGACCGCCGCGGCTCCCTCGTACGCCGTCTTCTCGATGTAGCTCGACACGGCATACCCCCCGCCGAGCTGCTCGGCCTTCCAGGGCCGCAGCGGCTCGAGGCTGTGCGCGGTCACGACGTGCGGGATCCCGTGGAGGAGGGATGCCAGGTGCCCGGCGAAGTTCGCGTACCAGGTGTGAGAGTGCACGACATCGGCGCCGGCGACGTCGGAGACGATCTCGAGGTCGGTGCCGAGCGTCTGAATCGCGCCGTTCGCGGAGCGCAGTTCCGCCGGCACGCCGTAGGAGGTCGTGTCGGTCTCGTCGCGCTCGGCGCCGAATGCGCGCACCTGCACCTCGGTGCCCTCGGCGCGCAGCGCCTTGACGAGTTCGGTGGCGTGGACTCCGGCTCCCCCGTAGATCTCCGGCGGGTACTCCTTGGTCACGATGTCGACGCGCATGAGACGAACCGTAGTACAGCGAAAGGCACGCCGTGCACGTGTTTCCGCATCCGCATCCGACCCCTAGTGTGGTGCCATGCCTGCAGCGCCGAAGGTCTTCGGAATCATCCTCGCCGGCGGCGAGGGAAAGCGACTCATGCCTCTCACGGCGGATCGCGCCAAACCCGCCGTCCCCTTCGGCGGTCAGTACCGCCTGATCGACTTCGCGATCTCGAATCTCATCAATTCGGGCCTGCGCCAGCTCGTCGTGCTGACGCAGTACAAGTCGCACAGTCTCGATCGCCACATCTCGCAGACGTGGCGCATGTCCCCGATGCTCGGCGCGTACGTGGCATCCGTCCCCGCCCAGCAACGCCTCGGCAAGCGCTGGTTCTCGGGTTCGGCCGACGCGATCCTGCAGTCGATGAACCTCATCCGCGACGAGAAGCCCGACATCGTCGTGGTCATCGGCGCCGACCACGTGTACCGCATGGACTTCAAGCAGATGCTCGACGCCCACATCGCCTCGGACGCGCGTGCCACGGTCGCCGGCATCCGTCAGCCGATCTCCCTCGCGAACCAGTTCGGCGTCATCGACACCGACCCGAGCGACCCGACGAGGATCCGCGCCTTCCTCGAGAAGCCGCAGAACCCCGAGGGCCTGGCCGACTCACCCCACGAGGTGCTCGCCTCGATGGGCAACTACATCTTCGACGCCGACGCGCTCGTCGACGCTGTGACCCACGACGGAGAGCTCCCGACCTCGGCCCACGACATGGGCGGCGACATCGTGCCGTACTTCGTCAACCGCGGCGAGGCCGCCGTGTACGACTTCCAGCGCAACGACGTGCCCGGATCCACCCCGCGCGACCAGTCGTACTGGCGCGACGTGGGCACGATCGAGTCGTTCTACGACGCGCACATGGACCTGATCTCCACCCTGCCCATCTTCAACCTCTACAACACCGACTGGCCGATCTACTCGCAGACCTTCAACGCCCCGCCGGCGAAGTTCGTGCGCGACTCGGTCGGCCGCATCGGCAACGCGATCGACTCGATCGTGTCGCTCGGCTCGGTGCTGTCGGGAACCCACCTCGAGCGCAGCGTCGTCGGCCCGTGGGCGCTCGCCGGGGGCGGGTCGACGATCACCGACTCGGTGCTCTTCGACAGCGTGCAGGTCGGCGCGGGTGCGCGCATCCACCGCGCGATCCTCGACAAGAACGTCGTGCTGGAGCCCGGGGCGACGATCGGCGTCGACCGCGAACGCGACCTCGCGCGCGGCTTCACGGTCACCGAGACGGGCATCACCGTCGTCGGGAAGGACGTCCACGTCCACGCGTGACCCGCGAGACGAGAAGGGGCGGTGACCACCACGGTCACCGCCCCTTCTCGTGGGAGGTCTCTCAGACCCCGACACGCGCGAACGCGTCGTGCGAGATCAGCGCCCCGGACGAACGAGCGCGCTCACACGCCGACGCGCTGGAAGGCGTCGTGACTGATGCCCTTCTCGAGGACGACCTTCGACCACTCACGGGCGCTGTGCAGGCTGTGGTCGCGGTAGTTGCCGCAGCTGAAGGCGTCGGTGCCGGGCACGTCGTCCCACTCGACGTCCTCGGCGATCGCGCGGAGGGAGTCGGTGATCGCGTCGACCACGGCCGGCACCTCGGGTTCGCCCCACATGATGACGTGGAATCCGGTGCGGCAACCGAACGGCGAGATGTCGATGAGACCGTCGATACGGTCGCGCACGAGGCTCGCGAGGAGGTGCTCGATGGTGTGCAGGCCCGCGGTGGGGATCTCGCCCTCGTTCGGCTGGACCAGGCGCAGGTCGAAGTTCGTGATGACGTCGCCGCGGGGGCCCGTCTCGGTGCCGATCCGGCGCACGTAGGGGGCCAGCACGGCGGTGTGGTCCAGGGTGAAGCTCTCGACGTCGGCCATGGAGGGTCCCTTCTCAGAAGTCTGGAGTACCGGAGAAGCCTACGCGCGGCCGCTCGCCGCGCGGCCCCCCATGACGCCGCGCGACGGACGGCGGTGAACCGCTAGCGTGGAGCGCGTGCCAGCGCCCGCTCGATTCCTCGTCGTCCTCGATGCCGACTCGACCCTGATCCGCAACGAGGTCATCGAACTCCTCGCCGACGAAGCAGGCCGTGGCCCCGAGGTCGCGGCGGCGACCGAAGCGGCGATGCGCGGCGAGGTCGATTTCGCGACCAGCCTCCGTTCCCGGGTGAAAGCCCTCGCCGGGGTGCCCACCCAGGCCTTCGCCCGCGCGATCGCCCGCATCGAGCCCACCCCCGGAGTGCGCGATCTCATCAGCGCGGTGCACGAGCGCGGTGGTGTCGTGGGCGTCGTCTCGGGAGGGTTCCACGAGGTGCTCGACACCGTGGCGCCCGATCTCGGCGTCGATGTGTGGCGCGCCAACCGCCTGGTCACCTCCGGGGGCCTCCTCACCGGAGAGGTCGACGGCGACATCGTGGATGCCACGGCCAAAGCCGATACGTTGCGGTCCTGGGCCGCAGAGCGCGGCGTGCCCCTCCCGCTCACCTTCGCGATCGGCGACGGTGCCAACGATCTCGAGATGATGGCGACCGCCGGTCTCGGTCTCGCCTTCAACGCCAAGCCCGCCGTGCGCGCACGCGCCGACCTCGTCGTGGGAGACGTCGACCTGGCCCAGGTCATCGCCCTCCTGCCCCGCTGAGCCGGAGAGGAGCCCAAAGCCCGACTCCGGGTCCGGGTCCGGGTCCGGCGCTGACACTGGCCCCGGCGCCGACTTCGCCGCCCCGGCCCGCTTCGCCCCCGGCCCGCTCTACCCCCGGCCCGCTTCGCCCCCGGCCCGCTCTACCCCCGGTCCGCTTCACCCCGGCCCGCTTCGCCCCCGGCCCTGGCCGTCCGGCCCGAGCCCGCCCCGCATCGACACGCCCTGCCCTGCCCGTTGGCCGGCCCCGACCCCTGGCCGATGTCGGGGGCCCGCTCTACGCTGCCGACATGGACGTCATCCTCGTACCCGGCCTCTGGCTCGACGCGTCGTCGTGGGACGCCGTCGTCCCCGCCCTCGAAGCGGCGGGCCACCGCCCTCATCCCCTGACGCTGCCCGGCCCGGCTGTCGGCGACCTCGTGGTCGACGACTGGGTCGACGCCGTCGTTTGCGAGATCGACCGCCTCCCCTCCGGTGTCGTGCTGGTCGGGCACTCCGGCGGCGGCAACGTCGTGTGGGGCGCCGCCGACCGCCGTCCCGACCGCGTCACCCGCGTCGTCCTCGTCGACAGCGCCGTCCCACCGCCCGGGGCGATGATCTCCGAGTTCCCGGTCGATGACGGCGTGGTGCACTTCCCCGGCTGGGAGTTCTTCGACGCCGACGACATCGACGATCTCGACGACGAGACGCGCGCCCGCACGGCACCGGCGATGGTCGACGTCCCGGGTCGCGTGCCGACCTCACCTCTGACGCTCCGCGACGACCGCCGCTTCGACGTGCCGCTGACGATCCTGTCGGGCCGGTACGACGCCGACGGTCTGCGCGACGCCCTCACCGCATGGGGCGCTTTCGCCGACGAGTTCGCGCGCGTTCGCCACGCAGAGGTCGTGCGTCTCGATTCAGGACACTGGCCGCAGTTCTCTCAACCACGGATGTTCGCCGAGCGACTGGTCGCCGCCGTGAGGTGAGGGGGCAGAGCGCCGTCGGGTCGACGCCGACGGGGGCGCGTCGCCGCGGGTGCGAGATCTTCGCTCAGTGCCCCATACCCAGGCCGCCGTCCACCGGGATGACGGCGCCCGAGATGTATGCCGCGTCATCGCCCGCGAGCCAGGTCACGACACCGGCGACCTCGTCGGGCGAGGCGAACCGCCCCGCAGGGATGTTCTTCTTGTACTCGGCCTGCGTGTCCGCGGGGAGTTCGGCGGTCATGTCCGTCTCGATGAACCCGGGCGCGACGACGTTCGCGGTGATCCCGCGACCGCCCAGCTCACGGGTGAGCGACCGCGCGAACCCGACGAGGGCGCTCTTCGATGCGGCGTAGTTGATCTGCCCGGCCGAACCGTACAGACCGACGACGCTCGAGATCAGGATGACGCGTCCCCAGCGCGCCTTCAGCATCCCCTTCGACGCACGCTTCACGACGCGGAACGCACCGCCGAGGTTGGTGTTCACGACACTGTCGAAGTCGTCCTCGGTCATGCGCAGGAGCAGCGTGTCCTTCGTGACGCCGGCGTTGGCGACGACGACGGCGATCGGGCCGAGCTCGGCCTCGACCTGGGTGAAGGCGGCGTCGACGGCGGCGGCATCCGTCACGTCCGCGCGCACGGTCAACGTCCCCTCCGGGCCCTCGCCGGAGCGCGCGGTCACCGCGACGCGCCAGCCTTCCGCGACGAACCGCTCCGCGATGGCGCGTCCGATCCCGCGGTTTCCTCCGGTGACGACGACGACGCGGTCCTGCGACATATGAACTCCTGCATGGCGGGGCGGAAAGGAACCGGCCCAGCCTATCCGCGCTGCTCGCGCGCGCGATGCCGTTCGGGTGAGGCCCGCACCCGGCGAGGTTTGACACGACCCTCGCGGCGCTGGAACGCTGGAGGGGAGCGCCCCCACCACCGCTCGAGAGAGGGAACGTCGTGAGCGACACCAACACCCCCGATCCGCACACCGGCGAGACCCGCGCCGCATCGGGAACCGACCCTTCTCCCGAACTGTCCGCCGAGGCCGCCGCGCCCACCGACGCCGCCCCTGACGCCCCCTCCACCCCCTCGGGCGCCTACGCGGCCGCGCCGCCGCCCCCGCCCGGTTACGACGCGCCGTCGTACGGGAGCCCGAGCGACGCCGGCGCGCGTGACGCCGCGACCGACGCCGGCGCGACCGACGCCGGCGCATCGCAGACCCCCGCCCCGACGGACGCCCCCGCCGGCGGGTACGCGGGCGGCTACACCGCTCCGCCCGCCGCCGGCTACGGCGCCCCCGCCGCCGACGCCGCGCCCGCCGCGTACCCGGGTTACGCCGCCCCCGCCGCCGACGCGGCCCCCGCCTACGGTGCCACGCCCTACGGGACGCAGGGCTACCCGGCCCCCGCGTACGGGACCGCTTCCTACGGCGCAGAGGGGTACTCCGGGTACGGCACGCAGGGCTACGGCTCGTACGCCGCGGCCGCTCGCACCAACGTGCTCGCGATCATCTCCCTCGTGGGATCGATCGCGGGATTCTTCATCCTGCCGTTCGCCGGTCCCCTCGTCGGTGTCATCACCGGGCACATCGCCCTCGGTCAGATCAAGCGCAGCGGCGAGAAGGGCCGCGGCCTCGCTCTGACGGGAGTGATCCTCGGATGGGTGAACATCGCCCTGATCGTGATCTTCATCGCCTTCGTCATCATCGTGGCGGTCGCGAGCGCGAACAGCTCCAGTTACCGCTACTGAACGGTCCGCACGGCGCGCGAACGGGCGTACCCTGGGGGGACCGTGAAGACTTCGCAGCGTGCCCTCTCAGCGACGTCTCTCCCGCAGGCCCCGCGGGAAGACGCCGGTTCCCGTTTCACCAAGTACATGGTGATGATGGGGATCCGTATCGCGTGCTTCGTGCTCATGGCCGTGGTGCACCCGTACGGCTGGTACACGTTCGTCTTCGCTGCCGGGGCGATCTTCCTGCCCTACCTCGCCGTCATCGTGGCGAACGTGGGTGCCGACGTGGGCGCGCGGACCGCCGAGGCGCCCGAACGGGCGCTCGAGGCCCCCGGTACGACCGCCCCGACGCCGCCGCCCGCCGCGCCGACCGTCATCCGTATCGCCGAGACGCCGCGACTCGACGCCCCTCGCGACGACGCATCGTGACCGCAGAGGCCGCGGAGTGTTCGCGCGCCGGATGCCGCGACACCGCCGTCTGGGCGATCCGCTGGCGTAACCCCCGGATCCACGCCGCCGACCGGCGGAAGACGTGGGTGGCTTGCGCGGAGCACGTCGCCTACCTCAGGGAGTTCCTGAGCGCGCGCGATTTCCCCGTCGAGGTGCAGGCACTGGTGGGAGAGACTTCATGAGCGCGAGCGTTGATGTCCGCCGGGCGGTGAGCGGTGCACCCGCACGCTCTCGCGAACGGACGGTTCGATGAGCGCGCGCGAGATGCCCGCGGGCGCCCGCTGGGCGATGTACGTCGGCATCGCGATCCTCTTCGCGATCGCCTGCTCCTTCCTCTCGAACTGGCAGTTCTCACGGAACGCGGAGCGCAGCGAACAGCTCCAGCTCGTCGCCGACAACTACGACGCCACGCCCGTCCCCCTGGGCGACCTCCTTGCCCCCGGTGCCGATCTGACGCCGTCCGACGAGTGGCGACCGGTCCGCCTCGAGGGCCGCTACCTCCCCGACGAGCAGCTCCTGGTCCGCAACCGAGCGCACAACGGCTCGGCCGCCTACGAGCAGCTCGTGCCGTTCCGCCTCACCGACGGCCGCACCTTCCTCGTGGACCGGGGGTGGCTCCCGCCCGGGAACAGCCAGTCTCTGCCGGACGACATCCCCGCCCCGCCGTCGGGTGACGTGACCGTCGAGGTCCGCCTGCGGCCGAGCGAAGCGGCCCCGACCTCGGGCCGGACGGCCGAAGCCGGTCAGGTCCCGACCATCAACCTCGGTCTCGTGGCCGAGCAGACCGGCCCGATCGAGCCGGGCGCGTACGGCCTGCTGATGTCGGAGCACCCGGCACCGGCCACCGCGCCCCTGACCGTCGATCCGCCGAGCGACGACCCGGGCCCGTACCTCTCGTACGCGATCCAGTGGATCCTCTTCGCCCTCATGGGATTCGGCTTCATCACCTACGTGATCGTCAGCGAGCGCAAGCTGCGCCGCGAGGAGGCCGACGAGGAGGAGGACGACGAGGTCTCCCCCGTGCCCGCGCCGGTGTCCGCGCACGCCGAGCCGCGCCGCCGTGTCGATCCCGTCGCGCTGCACCGCGCGCGCAAGCGTCCGAGAGACCGCGACGCCGACGACGAGGACGCCCTCCTCGACGCGCGCTGACGCGGGACGGATGCCGCAGCTCCGGCATCCGGCATCCGAGATCCGGCCGCGCCGACGACGCCACCCGAACCCGTCGCGTCAGCCGCAGACATCCGCGACGGACACCGCCGCGGCTCGGATCACGCCAGAGTGATCAAATCCGCGTCGTCACGCCCCCAGACGTCTTCGACAGACACCCACCCCGACTCAGATCACGCCACAGTGACCAGATCCGCGTCGTCGCGGCCCCAGACGTCTTCGACAGACACCCACCGCGACTCGGATCACGCCAGAGTGATCAAATCCGCGTAGTCGCGGCCCCAGATGTCTTCGACGCCGTCGGGGAGGATCAGTACGCGCTCCGGGTTGAGCGCTTCCACGGCGCCCTCGTCGTGCGAGACGAGCACGACCGCGCCCTCGTAGTGCGCGAGAGCGCCGAGGATCTCCTCGCGCGAGGCGGGGTCGAGGTTGTTGGTCGGCTCATCGAGCAGCAGCATGTTCGCCGACGACACCACGAGCGTCGCGAGCGACAGGCGCGTCTTCTCACCGCCCGAGAGCACACCCGCGGGCTTGAGCACGTCGTCGCCGACGAAGAGGAACGATCCGAGCACCTTGCGCGCCTCGGTCGCCGTGATGTGGGGCGCCGACGACATCATGTTCTCGAGCACCGAACGGTTGACGTCGAGGTTCTCGTGCTCCTGCGCGTAGTAGCCGATCTTCAGGCCGTGGCCGGGCTCGAGCTGTCCGGTGTCGGGCTGATCGACGCCCGCGAGGATGCGGAGCAGGGTCGTCTTTCCCGCACCGTTGAGACCCAGGATGACGACGCGCGAACCACGGTCGATCGCGAGGTCGACGTCGGTGAAGATCTCCAGCGATCCGTACGACTTCGACAGACCGGAGGCCATGAGCGGCGTCTTGCCGCACGGCGCGGGCTTGGGGAAGCGGAGCTTGGCGACCCGCTCGTCCTGACGCACGTCGTCCAGGCCCGACAGCATCTTCTCGGCGCGCGCGACCATCTGGTGCGCGGCCGCGGCCTTGGAGGCCTTCGCACCGAAGCGCGCGGCCTGCAGTTGCAGGGCCGTGGCCTTCTTCTCGACGTTGGCGCGCTCCTTCTTGCGGCGCTCCTCGTCGGCCACCCGCTGGCGCAGGTAGTTCTTCCAGTTCATGTTGTAGACGTCGATGACCTGGCGGTTGGCGTCCAGGTAGAAGACGCGGTTCACGGTCTCGCCGACGAGCTCCACGTCGTGCGAGATGACGATGAGACCGCCCTTGTAGCCCTTCAGGAACTCGCGCAGCCACACGACGCTGTCGGCGTCGAGGTGGTTGGTCGGCTCATCGAGGATCATCGTCTGCGCGTCCGAGAACAGGATGCGCGCGAGCTCGATGCGCCGACGCTGACCGCCCGAGAGGGTCTTGAGCGGCTGGTCGAGGATGCGGTCGGGCAGCGAGAGGTTGTGGGCGATGGATGCCGCCTCGGCCTCCGCCGCGTATCCGCCCGCGGCCTCGAACTGCTCGGTGAGGCGCGCGTACTTCTTCATCGCCTTGGCGGCCACCGCGGCGTCGTCGTCGCCCATCGCCATCGACGCCTCGTGCATGCCGAGAGCGAGGGAACCGAGGCCGCGGGCATCGAGGATGCGCGTGCGCGCGAGCATCTCGGGGTCGCCCGAGCGGGGGTCCTGCGGGAGGTAGCCGAGCTCGCCCGAGCGGTCGACACCGCCGTTGGACGGCAGCAGGTCGCCGGCGAGCACCTTCGTGAGGGTGGTCTTCCCCGCCCCGTTGCGCCCGACGAGGCCGATCTTGTCGCCGTCGGAGACGCGGAACGACACGTCGGACATGAGCACGCGGGCGCCCACGCGGATCTCGAGGTCGTGCACGGCAAGCACAGCGAACGTCCGTTCTTCGGGGATGGGGAATGGCCGACATGGCCAGCCACCCAGTATAAGACGCGCCCCTGCATGCCCGCCGACAGCCGGTTTCTCCCCCGGCGTCGGGGAACACCACGCCGCGGCCGGCGCGAGGTGCGGTCCGATCGCGGAGTCGCCGAGGACCCGGGATGCCGTTACCTCGACGCCGAGACGACGGGCCGGGCTTTCGGCCTCCCGGTTTGCGTTCAGCCCCGAGGCCTGACCTAAACTAAGCCTATCCTTACCTAACACGCAGGAGGCTCTTCGTGTCCCGATTCCGCGCTCTGGCGGCTCTCGCCGTCGGTTCCGCCCTCGTCCTCACCGGCTGCGCCGGCACCTCGGCCGCCGCCCCTGGCGCGTCGGAGGGATCCGCCGCCGCGGAGGGCGCCTTCCCGGTGACGCTCACCAACGTCTTCGGCGAGACGACCATCTCCGCAAAGCCGGAGCGCGTCGTCACGGTCGACTGGGGCAACCAGGACGTCGCCCTCGCGCTGGGCGTCGTGCCCGTCGCGATGCCGAAGGTGATCTACGGCGACGAGGACGGCGACGGACTCCTCCCCTGGACGAAGGACAAGCTCGCCGAGCTCGGCGCCGAGACCCCCGTGCTCATGGACGAGACCAACGGCTACGATTACGAGGCCATCGCGGACGCACAGCCCGACGTCATCCTCGCGGCCTACTCCGGCATGACGCAGGAGCAGTACGACACCCTGAGCAAGATCGCGCCGGTCGTCACCTTCCAGGACGTCGCCTGGGGCACCACGTGGCAGGACATGACCGTCCTCGACGGCACGGCGCTGGGGATGAAGGACGAGGCCGAGCAGATCGTCGCCGACAAGGAGAAGCACATCACCGACGAGGCCGCGAAGTATCCCGCGATCGCCGGCAAGAAGTCCCTCCTCACCTACTTCGACCCGACGAACCTGTCGACGCTGGGCTTCTACAACACGCTGGACCCGCGGATGGGCTACCTCGAGGAGCTCGGCCTCGCCCCGTCGTCCTACGTCGCCTCGGAGTCGGCGGCGTCCAAGACCTTCTGGTTCACGCCCAGCACCGAGCAGATCGAGAACTTCGCCGACGTGCAGACCATGGTGGCGTACGGCGACGACGGCATGATCGCCGCCATGCAGGCCGATCCGCTGCTGTCGAAGATCCCCGCCGTCGCGAACGGCGCGATCGCGGTGATCACGAGCGGCTCGACCCTCTCGTCGGCCATCACCCCGACGCCGCTGAACATCGGAACGACCTACGGCGACGAGTACATCGCCCTGGTCGGCGCCGCGGCCGAGAAGGCCGCGTCCTGATGCGGTCCCTGCTCCCGACGGAGCGATGAGCACCCTCGCACCGGTGCTCTCCGCCCCCAGCGGTGCCCGCGGGCATCGCTGGGGGCGCAGGCGCGCGATCGGTGTCGCCGCGCTCGTCGTCCTTCTGATCGTCGCGGCCGTCCTGTCCGTGACGTTCGGCGCCCGCGACGTGACGGCCGCCGACGTGTGGGCCGGGCTGACCGGCTCCACCGACACCGCCTCGGCCGCCGCCGTCGCCAAACGCGTGCCCCGCACGCTCCTCGCGATCCTGGTCGGCGCCGCTCTCGCGGTGTCGGGTGCTGTCCTGCAGGGTGCCACGCGCAACCCCCTCGCCGACCCGCAGATCCTCGGCATCAACGGAGGCGCAGGACTGGCGATCGTCGTCGGGATCGCCTTCTTCGGTCTCGGCTCTGCCACGTCCTACATCTGGGTCGGCATGATCGGCGCCGCGGGAGCGGCCGTGATGGTCTACGCGATCGGATCCCTCGGGCGCGGTGGAGCGACACCGCTGCGCCTGGCCCTCGCCGGGGCGGTCAGCGCCGTGGCCTTCAGCTCCCTCACGAGCGCCGTCCTGCTCCCGCGCGTCAACGTCATGAACGACTTCCGCTTCTGGCAGATCGGCGGTGTCGGCGGCGCGACCGTCGAGACCATCCTGCAGGTGCTGCCCTTCCTCCTGACGGGACTGGTGATCTGTCTCGCGAGCGCATCGACGCTGAACACGCTCGCCCTCGGCGACGAACTGGCCGTCGGCCTCGGTGCCCGCGTGCGCACCGCCCGACTGGTCTCGACGGCGGGCGCCGTCATCCTGTGCGGCGCGGCGACAGCGGTCGCCGGCCCCATCGGATTCGTCGGACTCGTCGTCCCGCACATGATCCGCCTGGTGGTCGGTGTGGACCACCGCTGGATGCTCCCCGTCTCCGCCCTCGGCGGCGCCGTCCTCCTCACCCTCGGCGACGTCCTGGGCCGCGTGGTCGCCCGCCCCGAGGAGATCGAGGTCGGCATCGTGACCGCGCTCGTCGGGGCTCCGTTCTTCATCGCGCTGGTGCGACGGCAGAAGATGAGGGCGCTGTGAACGACGTCCTCCTCTCCCGCTCCCCCGCGGCACTGAGCCTCGTCGTCGCCGGTCGACGTCGACGTCGACGTCGCTGGGCGACGGTCACCGGCATCCTTGCCCTGCTCGTCGTCGTCGCGTTCGCCCTGTCGCTGATGCTCGGGCAGACCTTCTACACACCCGCCGAGGTGTGGGGAGTGCTGACCGGTCACCGCGTCGCGGGCGCGTCCTTCACGGTGGGCGAGCTCCGTCTCCCCCGCGCGCTGACCGGGCTGTTGACCGGTCTGTGCTTCGGGATGGGCGGCGTCGTCTTCCAGTCGATGCTGCGCAACGCCCTCGCGAGTCCCGACGTGATCGGCATCAACACCGGCGCGAGCGCCGCAGCGGTCATCGGCATCGTCGTCCTCGGTCTCGGTGAGACCGAGGTGTCGTTCCTCGCGATGGCCGCCGCCCTCGCCGCGGCGCTCATCATCTACCTCCTCGCCTACCGCAACGGCGGCTCGGGGGCCCGGCTGATCCTCGTCGGCATCGGGGTCGCCGCAATGTGCCAGGCGGTGGTGTCGTACGTCATCGCGCGCGCCGCGGAGTACGACCTGCCCGCCGCGATGCGCTGGATCACCGGCAACCTCAACGACGCGACGTGGGATCGCGCGCTGCCGGTCGCTGCCGCGGTCGTCGTGCTCGGTCCGGTGCTGCTCGGGCTCTCGGGCCGGCTCGAGATCCTCCGCATGGGCGACGACACCGCCGCCGCGGTCGGACTCCCGGTCGAGCGCAGTCGCGTACTGCTCATCGTCGCCGCCGTGGGGCTCCTCGCGTTCGGAACGGCCGCCGCCGGCCCCATCGCCTTCGTCTCCTTCCTCGCCGGCCCCATCGCGGTGCGCATCCTGGGGCCGGTCGGCTCCCCGGTGCTCCCTGCCGGGCTCGTCGGCGCCCTGCTGGTGCTCGTCGCCGACTACTGCGCGCAGTACGCCTTCGGCACGCGGCTGCCCGTCGGCGTCATCACCGGGGTCCTGGGCGCCCCCTATCTCGTCTATCTGCTCATCCGCAGCAGTCGATCCGGAGGTACCGCACTATGACCGTCGAGCGCGCACTGATCGCCGAGGGAGTCACCCTCGGCTACGGCGACCGCACCATCGTCGAGTCGCTCGATCTGGCTCTCCCGCCGGGCGAGGTCACCGCCATCGTGGGGGCGAACGCGTGCGGAAAGTCCACGCTCCTCAAGTCCATGGCACGCCTGCTGACCCCCTCGGCGGGACAGGTGCTGCTGGACGGCAAGGCGATCCACCGCCTCCCCACCAAGCAGGTGGCGCGCGTCCTGGGCCTGCTCCCGCAGTCGCCGCTGGCTCCCGACGGCATCGCCGTCTCCGACCTCGTCAGTCGGGGACGGCATCCGCACCAGGGTGCCCTGTCGCGCTGGACGAGCACCGACGACGCCGCCGTGGCGCGCGCCCTCGACGCGACCGACACCGCCCACCTCGCCGACCGTCCCGTCGACGAGCTCAGCGGGGGTCAGCGTCAGCGCGTGTGGATCGCGATGGCGCTCGCGCAGGAGACCGACGTGCTCCTCCTCGACGAACCCACGACGTTCCTCGACATCAGCCACCAGATCGATGTCCTCGATCTCCTCACCGATCTGAACCGGGACCGCGGCACCACCGTGGCGATGGTCCTGCACGACCTCAACCTCGCCGCGCGCTACGCCGACCACCTCGTGGCGATGGCGGAGGGCCGGATCGTCGCGGCCGGCGACCCCGGCGACGTGCTCACCGAGGCCACCGTGCGAGACGTCTTCGGCCTCGACAGCCGTGTCGTCCCCGACCCCCTGACCGGGCGCCCGATGGTGATCCCGATCGGGCGGCACCACACGATCAGCGAGTCGAGCAGGCGCTCGCCCGAGCAGGCGCGGGCCTGACGGGATGCCGGCGGCTCAGGCCGAGCGCTCCGTCTGGCCCTCGCGCCAGTAGCCCATGAAGGCCACGCGCTTGCGGTCGACCCCGCACCCTTGGACGAGCATCCGGCGCAGAGCCTTCACCATCGACGACTCCCCGGCGATCCAGGCGTAGAACTCGCCCTCGCCGTCGTCGGGGCTGTCCCACAGGAGTTCCCGGTCGAGGTCGATGTCCTCGAGCTCCTGGGGTCGCGGGGCGGCCGCCCGCGCGAGCACCTCGCGCGCGTCGTTCGTCCACGCCTCGACGGCCTCGATGAGCGCTTCACCGTGCGAACGGTCGTCCCGCGCGAGCCAGGTCACGCGCGCGCCGGGGACGGAGAGCGGGAGGGCGTCGTCGACGCGAGGCACCTCGATGAACGCATCGACGTCCATCCCGGGCTCGAGCCCTTCCAGCACCGCGCAGATCGCGGGGGCCGCTGTCTCATCTCCCGCCAGCAGCAGCCGCCGCGCGGTGCCCGGGTGGAAGTCGATGCCCTGGGCCGATTCGGGGCTGCGGGCATCCGGACCCACGATGAGGATGCTGTCCCCGGGACGCGCGATCTCCGCCCACGCGCCCGCCGGGCCCGCGTCGTGATGCAGCACGAAGTCGACGTCGAGTTCTCGCGCATCGGGGTCGATCCGCCGCACGGTGTACGTGCGGAACGGCATCCGCTCGTCGTCGGGCAGATCGCGCCAGCGCGTGTACCACTCGCCGTTGTCGATGGCCGACGGGTCGTGCTGGCCGATGTCGCAGAGGCGTCCGTCGGCGCCGGGCAGCACGATCTTGATCCGCTGGTCGCGGCGGTCCGTACCGAACACGTCGAAGTCGGGCGAGGTGAACGTGATGCGCGCGAAGTGCGGCGAGAGCCGGCGGGCCCCCTTCACCACGGCGACGTAGGGGCGATAGGCGGGGCGCGTGGCAGTGGCGGTCACCTGATAAGGATATCCTTACCTATCCCAGGATGCCAGGCCACAGGCGCTCGGCGCCTCACGGTCGACGCGCGTCAGTCCCGACGAGCGAGGCTCCCGATACGCTCGACGGCGTCGCGCAGGACCTCCGGCGCACACCCGACGTTGATCCGCACGTGCCCCACCCCCTCTTCACCGAACAGCGGTCCGTGGTGCAGCGCCACCTTCGCCTCGCGGCGGATGAACGGGGCGGGGTTGTCCCCCCAGCCGTACGCCGACACGTCGACCCAGGCGAGGAATCCCGCCTCCGGGATCCGGTAGCGAGCGAGCGGCAGGTGCTCGGCGAGCAGATCGGCCAGAAGGCGCCGGTTGTCGTCGAGGGCGACGAGCAAACTGTCGAGCCAGTCGTCGCTCTCCGCGGCGAAGGCCGCGCGATTCGCGATCACCCCGAACAGTCCCGCCCGCCACTCGACCTCCCACGGCAGATCGCGGACGATCGCGGCCGTCTCCTCTGACCCCGTCACGATGACCGCGCACTTCAACCCGGCCAGGTTGTACGTCTTGCTCGCGCTCGTGACCGCGTACCCGACCGCGGCCGCCTCGGGCGCGGCATCCAGGAACGGCGTGAAGACGGACGGCGCATGGGTGAGAGGCGCGTGGATCTCGTCGCTGACGACCGTGGCGCCGTAGCGGTGAGCCACGCGCGCGAGGGCGGCGAGCGACTCTCGGGAGTGGACGGTGCCGGTGGGGTTGTGCGGGTTGCACAGCAGAACCGATCGCGCACCGCCGGCGAGAGCCCGCTCGATCCCCTCGAGGTCGAGCGACCACCGCTCGCCGTCATCGACGAGAGGGACGCGCTCGACGACGGCACCCGCCTCCTCGACGGTGTCGTAGAACGGCGGGTACACCGGCGGGGTCACCACGACACGATCGCCGAGGCGGGTGACCGCGCGCAGCACCTCGACGACGCCCATCATGACGTCCCCGGTCCAACGGATGCGCGCGGGGTCGGGACGCCATCCCCACCGACGGTCCGCGTACGCGGCGAAGTCGAGATCGATGCCCGGGCGCGGCGGTGTGTATCCCGTGTCGCCGATCTCGACGGCCCGGTGCAACGCCGCGGTGATCGCGGGGGCCAGGGGGAAGTCCGTCTCGGCCACGAACATCGGGATCACGTCATCGCCGTACGAGCGCCATTTGGTGCTGCTGCGCTGACGCAGGAGCTCGAGCGGCAGGGCCTGGAGGGGGGAAACGCTCATCCCGAAAGACTAATCAGGGCCCCGGATGCCGAGGAATCTGGTCGTCAGAAGAAGAAACACGAACGCCCACCCGGTGAGGGTGGGCGTTCGGGAAGATCTCAGATCGCGAAGCCGAGCGCGCGCATCATGTCGCGGCCGTCGTCGGTGATCCGCTCGGGGCCCCACGGCGGCATCCACACCCAGTTGATGCGGAAGCGGTCCACCACGTTGTCGAGGGCCTGAGCCGTCTGCTCTTCGAGCACGTCGGTCAGGGGGCACCCGGCCGAGGTGAGGGTCATGTGGATGACGAGCGCGTCGTTCTCGTCGTCCCACGCGAGGTCGTAGATGAGGCCGAGGTCGACGACGTTGATCCCCAGTTCGGGGTCCATCACGTCTTTCAGGGCCTCGGTGACCTCGTCGTACTTCTCGGGAGCGAGGGTTGCGGTCATGTAACGATCTTACGCGTCGATCGGCGTACCGGCCTCGAGGAAGCGGTCGTAGCCCTCTTCCTCGAGTCGGTCGGCGAGCTCGGGGCCACCCTCCTCCACGATCCGGCCCTTCACGACCACGTGCACGTAGTCGGGACGGATGTACCGCAGGATGCGGGTGTAGTGCGTGATGAGCAGGACGCCGAGGTCGGTCTGCTCCTTCGCGCGGTTCACACCCTCCGACACGATCTTCAGCGCGTCGACGTCGAGGCCCGAGTCGGTCTCGTCGAGGACGGCGATCTTCGGCTTGAGCAGTTCGAGCTGGAGGATCTCGTGACGCTTCTTCTCGCCGCCCGAGAAGCCCTCGTTGACGTTGCGCGCGGCGAACTTCGCGTCCATGCGCAGGTTCTCCATGGCGCCCTTGACGTCCTTGGTCCAGCTGCGGATCGCGGGCGCCTCGCCGTCGATGGCCGTCTTGGCCGTGCGCAGGAAGTTGGTGACCGTGACGCCGGGGATCTCGACCGGGTACTGCATCGCGAGGAAGAGGCCGGCGCGAGCGCGCTCGTCGACGCTCATCTCGAGCACGTCTTCGCCGTCGAGCGTGATGGAGCCGCTCGTGACGGTGTACTTGGGGTGACCGGCGATCGTGTACGCCAGGGTCGACTTGCCGGAGCCGTTGGGGCCCATGATGGCGTGGGTCTCACCGGTGCGCATGGTCAGCGTCACGCCGTTGAGGATCGGGGTCGTACCGTTCTCCGTTTCGACCGTCACGTGGAGGTCGCGGATCTCGAGGACAGACATGGTGTTCCTTACTCGTAAAGTCTCAGGTCGTGGTCGTGGGCGTGGGCGGCGCTCAGGCCGTCGCCTTGGTGACGGACGGATCGATGAGCACGTCGTCTCCGTCGATCACGACCTCGTACACGGGAACCGGCTCGTAGGCCGGGAGGTTCAGCGGGCGGCCGGTCTTGAGCGAGAACGCCGAGCCGTGCGCCCAGCACTCCAGCGTGTCTCCCTCGACGAACCCGTCGGACAGCGAGATGTCGCCGTGCGTGCAGACGTCGCCGATCGCGTGCACATCGCCGTTGCCGTCCAGGACGACGGCGATCGCGACGCCGTCGATCTCGACGCGACGCGCCTCATCCTGCACGAGGTCGCTCAACGCGCAGGCGCGGGTGGCGCTCACGCGGCGGTTCCCTCGGCGAGCTCGCGCTCGATCGCCGCGGTGAGCTCGGTCTCGAGCTCCGGGATGCCGATGCGCTGGACGATCTCGCTGAGGAACCCGAGCACGACGAGGCGGCGTGCCTCGTCCTCGGCGATACCGCGAGCCTGCAGGTAGAACAGCTGCTCGTCGTCGAAGCGGCCCGTGGCGCTCGCGTGGCCCGCCCCCTGGATGTCACCGGTCTCGATCTCGAGGTTCGGGATCGAGTCGGCGCGGGCGCCGTCGGTGAGCACGAGGTTGCGGTTGGCCTCGTACGAGTCGGTGCCCGTGGCATCCGGTCCGATGAGCACGTCGCCGATCCAGACGCTCCGCGCGCTCTCGCCCTGCAGCGCGCCCTTGTAGAGCACGTCGCCGACCGTGTGCGGTCCCTTGTGGTGCAGGTACACCTGGGACTCGAGGTGCTGACCGGCGTCGGAGAACGACAAGCCGTAGAGGCGGCCCTCGCTGCCCGCTCCCGCGAGCTCGACCGAGGGGTTCACGCGGACGACTCCGCCGCCGAAGCTCACCACGACGTGCGTGAGCTTCGCGTCGCGGTCGACACGCGCCTGGTGGGAGGCGGCGTGAATCGCGTCGTCGTCCCAGTTCTGCACCGACACGACGGTGAGGTCGGCGCCGTCGCGCACGATGATCTCGACGTTCTGCGCGTGCTGGGCGGTGCCCTCGTGCCGCAGCACCACGGTGCCGCGCGAGTGGGGCTGCGCCTCGATCACGACGTGGGCGTGCGCGAGGCCGCCCGTGCCGGTCAGACGGACGACGATCGGCTCGTCGAGCTCGACGTCGGCGGGGATGCGCAGCAGCGGCGCCTCGGCCTCGTGCGTCCAGGCCAGGGCCGCGAGTCGGTCCTCGGGGCGGAAGTGCTCGCCGCGGGGCGCGTCACCGGCGGCGAGACGCCGCTGCTCCACGACGGCCGGGGCCTGGACGTCGACCTGGATGACACCGGTCGGGCCGGCCTCATCCGCGAAGAGCGGAGCGAGCCGGTCCACCGGGCTCAGCTTCCAGTTGACCTCGCGGCCGGTGGGAACGCCGAAATCGGACGGATCGAACGAGGTGGGCCGCTCCGAGCGCGTCTGCACCGGGACGACGGATGCCACGAGGGCTGCCGGGTCGATGTGACCCTCGGCGGCTGCGGGAGTTTCGGTCGCAGTCGTCATTTAACCGACGGATCCTTCCATGCCCATTTCGATGAGCTTGTTGAGTTCGAGCGCGTACTCCATGGGGAGCTCGCGGGCGATCGGCTCGATGAACCCGCGGACGATCATGGCCATCGCCTCGTCCTCGGGGAGGCCGCGCGACTGCAGGTAGAAGAGCTGCTCCTCGCTGACCTTCGAGACGGTCGCCTCGTGGCCGAGCTGCACGTCGTCGACGCGGATGTCGATCGCGGGGTACGTGTCGGAGCGCGAGATGGTGTCGACCAGGAGCGCATCGCAGCGCACGGTGTTCGCGGAGTGGTGCGCATTGGCATCCACCCGCACCTCGCCGCGGTAACCGGCGCGACCGCCGCCACGGGCGATCGACTTCGACACGATCGACGACTGCGTGTACGGCGCCATGTGGATCATCTTCGCGCCGGCGTCCTGGTGCTGACCGGGACCGGCGAAGGCGACCGACAGGGTCTCGCCCTTGGCGTGCTCGCCCATCAGGTAGATGGAGGGGTACTTCATCGTGACCTTGGAGCCGATGTTGCCGTCGACCCATTCCATGGTCGCGCCCTCGTGGGCGACGGCGCGCTTGGTGACGAGGTTGTAGACGTTGTTCGACCAGTTCTGGATCGTCGTGTAGCGCACGCGGGCGTTCTTCTTCACGATGATCTCGACCACGGCCGAGTGCAGCGAGTCCGACTTGTAGATCGGAGCGGTGCAGCCCTCGATGTAGTGGACGTAGCTGTCCTCGTCGGCGATGATCAGCGTCCGCTCGAACTGGCCCATGTTCTCGGTGTTGATGCGGAAGTACGCCTGCAGCGGGATCTCGACGTGCACGCCCTTGGGGACGTAGACGAACGAGCCGCCCGACCACACGGCCGTGTTCAGCGCCGCGAACTTGTTGTCACCGGCGGGGATGACGGTGCCGAAGTACTCCTCGAAGAACTCGGGGTGCTCCTTCAGAGCCGTGTCGGTGTCCATGAAGATGACACCCTGCTGCTCGAGGTCCTCGCGGATCTGGTGGTAGACCACCTCGGACTCGTACTGCGCGGCGACGCCGGCGACGAGGCGCTGGCGCTCCGCCTCGGGGATGCCGAGCTTCTCGTACGTGTTGCGGATCTCCTCGGGGAGTTCCTCCCACGACCCGGCCTGCTTCTCGGTCGAGCGCACGAAGTACTTGATGTTGTCGAAGTCGATCTCCGACAGGTCGGCGCCCCACGTGGGCATGGGCTTGCGGCCGAAGAGCTGGTAGCCCTTCAGGCGCGTCTTCAGCATCCACTCGGGCTCGGACTTGAGGGCGGAGATCCCGCGCACCACGTCCTCGTTGATGCCGCGCTGTGCGAGCGCACCCGCGGCATCGGTGTCGTGCCAGCCGAACTCGTATTGCCCCAGGCTTTCGAGCTCTGGGCGGTCGATGAGGACATCGGACATGGTGATCACTCTCCTTCTCGGGCCTCAACGGTGTCATCCGCTCCGACATTCCGGACTCCGGTCGAAGTCCCAGGAAGGTCGCTGGTGGGCCCGCTCGAAGGCGCTGGCTGCGCGCCTAGACTGTCTCTGGTGCCGAACGCGTGAGCGCTGCACCCGGACCCTTTGATTCTACAGGCAAGACCCGCTCCTGGCACGGCAGTACCGCTGTCCCGACGGCCCCGAGCGGCTCGCTGCCAGGAAGCCCGTCGCATGTCCTCCGCTTCGACCCCGTCCCCGCCCTCTCGCTCGCGTGACCTGCTCGCGCGTCTGCGCGACCTGCTGCCGACCACCGTGACGCGCCGCACGCGCGTCCTGGCGTGGCTGGTCCTGATCAGCAACATCGTGATCGTCGGCACGGGCGGGCTCGTCCGCCTGACCGGATCCGGCATGGGCTGCTCGACCTGGCCGTACTGCACGTCGGACTCCCTCGTCCCGACGCAGGAGCTCGGCATCCACGGAGCCATCGAGTTCGGCAACCGCACCCTCACCGGCGTCCTGGTCGTCATCGCGCTCCTGGCCTTCCTCGCGGTGGTCCGCGCCGGCCGGCGCGACCTGCGCACCCTGACCCTCGCGAACGGCATCGGCATCATCCTCCAGGCGGTGATCGGCGGCGTCGTCGTGTGGCTCCACCTTCCCCCGACCCTGGTGGGCATCCACTTCGTCATCTCGGCCGCGCTGGTCGCGAACGGCGCCGCACTCGTCGCCCGAGCCTCCTCCCCCGGAGGCCCCCGTGTGCGGGCCGTCAGCCGCCCCTTCGCGGTCCTCTCGCACATCACGAGCGGTTTCGTCGCGCTGACGGTGCTGATCGGCATCCTGCTCACCGGTTCCGGTCCGCACGCGGGCGACGATCAGGCCGCGCGCAATGGACTCGACCCCGTCCTCTGGCAGCACATCCATTCGTGGCCGGCGTACGCGACGTTCACGCTCACCCTGATCCTCGTGGTCGCGTCGTGGCGCACGCCCGCTGCGCTGCGTCTGCGGCTGTGGACCGGCCTCCTGCTCGGCATCGAGGTGGTGCAGATCGCCGTCGGCCTCTGGCAGGCGCGGACCGGCCTGCCGATCGTCCTGGTCAACATCCACATGGTGCTCGCGGTCTCGCTCGTCGCCGCGATGACCGCCGTCCTCATGCACCTGAAGGCCACCGCCCCCGTGACGACGTCCGCGGACGCGCGGAAAGAGTCCGCCTCGGCCCGCGGCTGATCCGCTCCCTCCGAAACGACCGCCCCGGATGCCGTCCACCGGGGCGGTCGTCGCGTTCGGGCCCGCGATTCCCGCTCTTATACGCTCATAGGTGATTCATCGGCGACCCCTAGCCGACGCCCCGATGCATGCGACACGGTGGAGTGTCCGGTGCACCCTGCGCCCGGATCCTCGGTGCCGCGGCACCGGAAACCGCATCCGCGCCTCCCCCGGGCGCGGAACGACAAGGAGTACATCTCATGCAGACCCGTCCCCGTCTGGTCACCAACGTCCCGTTCTGGGTGCTCGTGATCGCGTCGCTTGCCGCAGTGATCGGCGGACTCGTCCTCGTCCTGCGTCAGGTCGACGCGATCCAGGCCCTGGTCAACGACCCGAACGCCACGGTCGTCACCGTCTACGTCGCGCAGTCGTGGGTGTCGGTGGGTGCCGCCGTCCTCGCTGCGGGCGCCATCGGCCTCGCCTCGGCCCTGGCCGTCGCCACGGTCGTCTCGACCCGCACGAACCCCGATGTCGCGATCGAGACCATCGATTGGACCAGCGACGACGAATCGGCCGCCGAGCAGATCCCCGCCTTCGCCACGGGAACCGCCGCGCCCGCCTCGACCACGCCCGCCGCGGAGACCGCCGCGCCGATCGCCGTGGAGGACGCCGACATCGAGACGCCCTCGACCGCCCCGGCTCCCGCGCAGGCCGCTCCTCAGAAGGACGACACCGACCCCGCCTCGCGCTGAGTCCCGTCGACGAGAAAGCGCCCGTCCCGAGCTCGGGGCGGGCGCTTCCTTGTCGTCAGAACGGCAGCAGGGGGTCGACCGCGATCGCGACGAAGAGGAGCGTGAGGTACGTGATCGACGCGTGGAAGACCCGCATCGGACGGGGCTCCCCGCCGCGCACGGCCCGCGAATACAGGCGGTGCGACTCGTAGATGAACCACCCACCGAAGACGAGAGCCGACACGGTGTAGACGAGCCCCATGGATGCCACCGGGATGAGCAGCAGCGAGCAGGCGACGGTGGCCCACGCGTACAGGATGACCTGAAGACCGACCTGCGACCCGCTGCGGGTCGCGCCCAGCATGGGCACGTCGACCTCGTCGTACTGGTCGGCGTACTTCATCGACAGCGGCCAGTAGTGCGGCGGTGTCCAGAGGAAGACGAGGGCGAAGAGGATGAGCGGCGCCCAGGTGAGCGATCCGGTCACGGCCGACCAGCCGATGAGCACGGGGAAGCACCCGGCGATCCCGCCCCACACGATGTTCTGCTCGGTGCGGCGCTTGAGGATCATCGTGTAGATCACGACGTAGAAGAAGATCGCCGCGGCCGACAGCCCAGCGGCGAGCGGGTTCGTGAAGACCCACAGCCACACCGTCGAGAAGACCGCGAGCGTCCACGCGAAGATGACGGCACCCCGCGGCGACACCTCTCCGGTGACCAGCGGACGGTTCTCGGTGCGCTGCATGTGCGCGTCGATGTCCCGGTCGAGGTACATGTTGAACGCCGCGGCGGACCCGGCGCTCAACGAGCCGCCGATGACGGTGGCGAAGATCAGCCACAGGTTCGGCAGACCCCCCTGAGCCAGGATCATGACCGGCACCGTCGTGACGAGCAGCAGCTCCAGCACACGAGGCTTGGTCAGGGCGACGTACGCCCGAACGGTTCGTCCGACGGAGCGGCGATCGGTCGTCGCAATGACGTGCGACGTCGTCGAGATGTCCATCGTCCCCCGGGGTAGCGCGTATGAAACCTCAACGATTCTACGCCATGCCCACCACACGACCGGCCGCCTGTCGACCCCCGTCACGGACCGCAACGCTCACGGTCGATCTCGCTATGCTGGCCGTGAACGCGCGCCCCGCGCCGACACCCCACCCCTCTCCCACTCCTACGGTGGTGAGTGCGGCGTCGGATGTGATCCGGGCGCACAGTATCGAGAAAGGCGACCCTGTTGTCGGACTTCGAATGGGACGAGATCGATCGGCGCGCGGTGGACACCGCCCGCATCCTCGCGGCGGATGCCGTTGAAAAGGTGGGCAACGGCCACCCGGGAACGGCGATGTCGCTGGCTCCCGCCGCGTACCTGCTGTACCAGCGCGTGATGCGGCACGACCCCGCCGACACGCACTGGCCGGGTCGCGACCGTTTCATCCTCTCGGCCGGTCACTCCTCGCTCACGCAGTACGTGCAGCTGTACCTCGGCGGTTTCGGCCTGGAGCTGAAAGACCTCGAGGCGCTGCGCACCTGGGGATCGCTGACCCCGGGTCACCCCGAGTACGGCCACACCGACGGCGTCGAGATCACCACCGGCCCCCTCGGCCAGGGCCTCGCCTCCTCGGTCGGCTTCGCCTACGCCGCCCGCTACGAGCGCGGCCTCTTCGACGCCGAGACCCCCGCCGGCGAGAGCCCCTTCGACCACTACGTCTACGTCATCGCGGGCGACGGCGACCTCCAGGAGGGCGTGACGAGCGAGGCCTCCTCTCTCGCCGGCCACCAGGAGCTCGGCAACCTCATCGCGATCTACGACTCCAACCAGATCTCGATCGAGGACGACACCAACGTCGCCTTCACCGAGGACGTCCAGAAGCGCTACGAGTCGTACGGCTGGCACGTGCAGACCGTCGACTGGAAGAAGACCGGTCAATACGTCGAAGACGTCGCCGAGCTGTACGCCGCGATCGAGGCCGCCAAGGGCGAGACGAGCAAGCCCTCGCTCATCATCCTGAAGACGATCATCGGCTGGCCCTCCCCCGGCAAGCAGAACTCCGGCAAGATCCACGGCTCCGCCCTCGGCGCCGACGAACTGCGCGCCACGAAAGAGGTGCTCGGCTTCGACCCCGAGCAGAACTTCGCCGTCGCCGACGACGTGATCGCCCACACCCGTCAGCTCGTCGAGCGCGGCGAGGCCGAGAAGGCCGCCTGGCAGCAGAAGTTCGACGCCTGGGCCGCCGCCCACCCGGAGCGCAAGCAGCTCTGGGACCGCCTGCAGGCTCGCGAGCTGCCCGGCGACATCGCCGATGCCCTCCCCGCCTTCGAGGCCGGCAAGGACGTCTCGACGCGTGCCGCCTCCGGCACCGTCATCAACGCCCTCGCCGCAGAGCTCCCCGAGCTGTGGGGCGGTTCCGCCGACCTCGCCGAGTCCAACCTGACGACGATCAAGGATGCCAAGTCCTTCATCCCGTCCGAGTGGTCCACGCACGAGTGGTCGGGCGACCCCTACGGCCGCGTGCTGCACTTCGGTATCCGCGAGCACGCCATGGGCGCGATCCTCAACGGCATCGTGCTGCACGGACCCACCCGCCCCTTCGGCGGGACGTTCCTCATCTTCAGCGATTACATGCGCCCCCCGGTGCGTCTGGCCGCGCTGATGAACATCCCGACGATCTTCGTCTGGACGCACGACTCCGTGGCCCTCGGCGAAGACGGACCGACGCACCAGCCGATCGAGCAGCTCGCGACGCTCCGCGCCATCCCGAACTTCGCCCTCGTGCGTCCCGCGGATGCCAACGAGACGAGCGTCGTGTGGCTCGAGATGCTCCGCCGCACCGCCGGCCCCGCCGGTATCGCGCTGACCCGCCAGAACATCCCCGTCTTCGCCCGCGGCGAGGGCGAGGCATCCGGTGACGAGTTCGCGTCGGCCGCCGGCGCCGTCAAGGGCGCCTACGTGCTCGCCGAAGCGGCCAACGGACAGCCCGACGTCATCCTCATCGGCACCGGCTCCGAGGTCCAGCTCGCCGTCCAGGCGCGTGAGACGCTCGCTGCCGAGGGGATCCACGCCCGCGTGGTGTCGGCTCCGTCGCTCGAGTGGTTCGCTGAGCAGGACGAGGCCTACCGCGAGTCGGTGCTGCCGTCGTCGGTCAAGGCGCGCGTCTCGGTCGAGGCCGGCTCGGCCCTGAGCTGGCACGGCATCGTCGGCGACGCCGGTCGGTCGGTCGCGATCGAGCACTTCGGTGCCTCGGCCGACTACAAGACCCTTTTCCAGAAGTTCGGCATCACGGCTGAGGCCGTCGTCGAGGCGGCGCGCGACTCGCTCGCAGCCGCGAAGAAGTGATCGAGGAGAACAGACACATGAGCACTCCCACCGAAGACCTGTCCGCCGCAGGCGTCAGCATCTGGCTCGACGACCTCTCCCGTCAGCGCATCCAGTCCGGCAACCTCGCCGAGCTGATCGAGTCGCGCAACGTCTCGGGCGTGACGACGAACCCGACCATCTTCGCCGGCGCCCTGTCGAAGGGCGAGGCGTACGAGGGCCAGGTCAAGGAGCTCGCCGCCGCCGGCGCGAGCGTCGACGAGGCGATCTTCTCGATCACCACCGACGACGTGCGCGACGCGTGCGACATCTTCCTGCCCGTCTTCGAGGCCACGAACGGCGTCGACGGCCGCGTGTCGATCGAGGTCTCCCCCGACCTCGCCCACGACACCGAGGGCACCGTCGCGCAGGCGAAGGACCTCTCGGCGCGCGTCGACCGCAAGAACGTCCTCATCAAGATCCCCGCGACCAAGGCCGGTCTGCCGGCCATCACCGAGGTCATCGGCGCGGGCATCTCGGTCAACGTCACGCTCATCTTCAGCCTCGAGCGCTACGACGAGGTCATCGACGCCTACCTCGCCGGAGTCGAGAAGGCGCAGGCCGCCGGACACGACATCTCGACCCTGCAGTCGGTGGCCTCGTTCTTCGTGTCGCGCGTCGACACCGAGATCGACAAGCGTCTCGCCGCGATCGGCACCGAGGAGGCCGCCGCGCTCAAGGGCAAGGCGGGTATCGCGAACGCGCGCCTGGCCTACGAGCTCTTCGAGAAGAAGTTCGGCGAGGACCGCGCCACGGCGCTCCTGGATGCCGGTGCCACGGTGCAGCGTCCGCTCTGGGCCTCGACCGGTGTCAAGGACCCCGCGCTGCCGGACACGCTCTACGTGACCGAGCTCGTCGCCCCCGGCACCGTCAACACGATGCCCGAGAAGACGCTCGAGGCGACGTTCGACCACGGTGTCATCACCGGAGACACCGTGACCGGCGCCTACGCCGAGGCCCACGAGGTCTTCGACCGCCTCGCCGCCGCCGGCGTCGACGTCGCGGATGCGACGCAGACGCTCGAGGACGAGGGCGTCGAGAAGTTCATCGCGTCCTGGCACGAGCTCCAGGACACCGTGAAGACCGCCCTCGACGCCGGAAGCGCCCAGGCCGCGCAGTGACGTTCGAGGTCAAGGTCACCGGCCACGTCAAGTCGGTCGTCGACGCCGAGCTCCCCGGCCTGGTCGGATCCCTCGTGGCCTCCGGCATCACCGCCGGAGATGCGAGCCTGTGGGGCCCGGCCGCCGAAGACGAGGCGTCTCGTCGGCTCGGGTGGGTGCAGGCGGTCTCCGTCTCGCGCCCGCTCGTGCCCGAGATCACCGCCCTGCGCGACGAGTTCGTCGCGCAGGGCGTGACCCGCGTCGTGCTCGCCGGCATGGGCGGGTCCTCTCTCGCGCCGGAGGTCATCGCACAGTCGGCGGGCGTCCCGCTGGTGATCCTCGACTCCACGGCTCCCGGCCAGGTGCTCGCCGCGATCGACGGCGACGCCGAGGCCGGCGGCCTCGCCCAGACGCTGCTCGTGGTCTCGAGCAAGTCGGGTTCCACGATCGAGACGGACTCCGCCAAGCGCGCCTTCGAGGCCGCCTACCGCGATCTCGGCATCGATCCGGCCGAGCGCATCGTCGTGGTCACCGACCCGGGCTCCCCCCTCGAGCAGGCGGCGCGCGCCGACGGCTACCGCGTCTTCACAGCCGACCCCACCGTGGGCGGCCGATACTCGGCGCTCACCGCGTTCGGCCTCGTCCCGGCCGGTCTCGCGGGAGTCGACATCGACGATCTCCTGAACGAGGCGGATGCCACGCTGCTCGAGGTCGCGATCGACTCCCCCGAGAACCCGGCGCTCGTGCTCGCCGCGGCGATCGCGGGCGGTGGCGAGCACCGGCGCGACAAACTCGGTCTCGTGATGGACGACGCTCACCTTCCCGGTCTTCCGGACTGGATCGAGCAGCTCATCGCCGAATCCACCGGCAAGCAGGGAACCGGCATCCTCCCGGTGGTTCTCCTCCCGGTCTCTCCCGAGGTCGAGTCGGTTCCCGACGACCTGCAGATCGCACGTTTCGTGGACGACGCCCACAAGCTGCACCTCTTCGAGCACCACCACGGCGAGATCCTCGTGAGCGGTTCCCTCGGCGCGCAGTTCGTGGTCTGGGAGTACGCGACGGCCATCGCGGGCCGGATGCTGGGTATCGACCCGTTCGACCAGCCCGATGTCGAGTCCGCGAAGGTCGCCGCGCGAGGCCTCCTCGACGCACGTCCCGCGCCCACCGCGCCGGCGTTCGTCGTCGATGGGGTCGAGGTGCGCGTGTCGGACCCCGCCCTGGCCGCCGACGGAACCGTCGCAGGTGTCCTCCGGGCGTTGTGGGCTGCTACCCCGGCCGACGGGTATGTCAGCATCCAGGCGTACGTGAACCGGCTGGACGTCCCGCAACTGCCGGGGCTCCGCGAGCTGGTCGCCGCCGATGCGGGGCGCCCCGCCACCTTCGGGTGGGGTCCGCGATTCCTGCACTCGACGGGGCAGTTCCACAAGGGGGGCCCGGCGACGGGCGTGTTCCTCCAGATCACCGAACGCACCGACGTCGACCTGGAGATCCCCGGTCGCCCGTTCACGTTCGGTCAACTCATCCAGGCGCAGGCCGCGGGAGACGCGAGCGTGCTGGCGGACGGTCACGGCCGTCCCGTCGTCACGTTGACGCTGACCGACCCGCAGGTCGACGTCCTCTCACTCTTCGAGGCGGCACAGTAGAGCATGGTCGTAGAGATCACCCCGGGCCACAATCCCCTCCGCGATCCTGAGGATCGCCGTCTGAGCCGGATCGCCGGCCCCAGCGCCCTCGTCATCTTCGGCGTGACCGGAGACCTGTCGCGCAAGAAGCTCATGCCGGCGGTCTACGACCTGGCCAACCGCGGCCTGCTCCCCCCGGGCTTCGCGCTCGTGGGCTTCGCGCGTCGCGACTGGGAAGACCAGGACTTCGCGAAGGTCGTGTACGAGTCGGTCAAGCAGTACGCCCGGACGGAGTTCCGCGAGGAGACGTGGAAGGAGCTCCTCGAGGGCATCCGCTTCGTGCAGGGCGAATTCGACGACCCCGAGGCCTTCCAGCGGCTGCGTGACACGGTCGACAAGCTCGACACCGAGCGCGGCACCATGGGCAACCACGCGTACTACCTCTCGATCCCGCCCAAGGCCTTCCCCCTTGTGACCACGCAGCTGAAGGCGTCGGGTCTTGTCGGCGACGAGGAGGGCAAGACGAGCGGCTGGCGCCGCGTCGTCATCGAGAAGCCGTTCGGCCACGATCTCGCGTCCGCTCGCGAGCTCAACGAGGTCGTGGAGAGCGCGTTCCCCGCCGACTCGATCTTCCGCATCGACCACTACCTCGGCAAAGAGACGGTGCAGAACATCCTGGCGCTGCGCTTCGCCAACGAGCTGTACGAGCCGATCTGGAACCGCAACTACGTCGACCACGTCCAGATCACGATGGCCGAGGACATCGGCGTGGGCGGTCGCGCCGGCTACTACGACGGCATCGGGGCGGCGCGCGACGTCATCCAGAACCACCTTCTGCAGCTCCTCGCCCTCACGGCGATGGAGGAGCCGATCAGCTTCAACGCCGCGGACCTGCGCGCCGAGAAGGAGAAGGTCCTCGCTGCTGTCCGCCTTCCGGAGAACCTGGCCGAAGCCACCGCGCGCGGCCAGTACGCCGGCGGCTGGCAGGGCGGCGAAGAGGTGCTCGGCTTCCTCGAGGAAGACGGCATGAACCCCGAGTCCGTCACCGAGACGTACGCGGCGATCAAGCTCGAGATCAACACGCGACGCTGGTCGGGCGTGCCGTTCTACGTCCGCAGCGGGAAGCGGCTCGGACGCCGTGTCACCGAAGTGGCCGTCGTCTTCAAGCGGGCACCGCAGCAGCTGTTCTCGCGCAGCCAGACGCAGGAACTGGGGCAGAACGCCCTGGTCATCCGCGTGCAGCCCGACGAGGGCGTCACGATCCGCTTCGGCTCGAAGGTCCCCGGCGACGGTACCCAGGTGCGCGACGTCACGATGGACTTCGGCTACGGCCACGCGTTCACCGAGGCGAGCCCGGAGGCCTACGAGCGGCTCATCCTCGACGTGCTGCTCGGCGATCCGCCCCTCTTCCCCCGCCACGAGGAGGTCGAGCTCAGCTGGAAGATCCTCGACCCGATCGAGGAGTTCTGGGCCGCTCAGGGCGGCCCGCTCGAACAGTACTCGCCCGGATCGTGGGGCCCGGCATCCGCCGACGAGCTCCTCGCCCGCGACGGCCGCACCTGGAGGCGCCCGTGATCATCGACCTGCCCGACACCACTGTCAGCGCGATCTCGAAGAAGCTCGTCAGCGTCCGCGAAGAGGGCGGCGCCGTCGCCCTCGGTCGCGTGCTGACCCTCATCATCGTCACCCACCACGGTGCCGAAGAAGAGGTCATCGAAGCAGCCAACGACGCGTCGCGCGAGCATCCGATGCGCGTCATCGCCATCCTCTTCGGCGACGAGGACGAGGAACCGCGGCTCGACGCGCAGATCCGCGTCGGCGGTGACGCCGGCGCGAGCGAGGTCGTGGTGCTGCGTGCTCACGGCGCCGCGGGATCGAACGCCGAGAGCCTCGTCACGGGTCTGCTGCTACCGGATGCGCCCGTCGTCGCCTGGTGGCCGGCCGACGCGCCCGTGAACCCGTCGAAGTCCGCGATCGGTCGGATCGCCCAGCGACGCATCACCGACGCGTCCTCCCAGGAGGACCCCGCCGCCTGGGTCGCACGCCTCGGCGAGCACTACGCTCCCGGCGACACCGACTTCGCGTGGACCCGTCTCACGCGCTGGCGCGAGCAGCTCGCTGCTGTTCTCGATCAGCCGCCGTACGAGCCGGTGACCGCGATCGAGGTCAAGGGTGCGGCCGATTCGCCGTCGACCGCCCTTCTCGCCGCGTGGCTCGGTCTGAAGCTCGAGGCGCCCGTGGACTACACGTACCTCTCCCCCGATGAGTGGGCGACGGGTATCAAGTCGGTGCGCCTGACACGGGCGAGCGGCGACACGCTCCTCGAGCGTCCCGAGCCCGCGGTGGCGGTGCTGACGCAGCCGGGCCAGCCCACGCACGATCTCGCGTTCCCGCGCCGCACGCTCCGCGAGTGCCTCGCCGAAGAGCTTCGGCGTCTCGACCCGGACGTGCTCTACGGCCGCGTCATCACCGAGTGCGCGCACCTTCTGCGCACCGCCGACGAGCGGAGCGACGCGTGAGCGAGAACGGGGCGTCCAAGCGCGTCATCATCAAGCGCGATCCCGAGGCCCTCGCCGACTACGTCGCGACGCGCTTCGTGAACCGCATCGTCAAGCGGGTGGCCGAGGGCAAGCGGATGCACATCTGCCTCACCGGCGGAACGATGGGTGGCGCGGTCCTGCGCACGGCCGCGCGTGATCCGCGCCTCGCCGAGATCGACTGGTCCCTCGTGCACTTCTGGTTCGGCGACGAGCGTTTCGTGTCGCGTGATTCCGACGACCGCAACGAGAAGCAGGCACGTGAGGCGCTGCTCGACGGACTCGACATCCCGGCCGCCAACATCCACGCGGTCGCCTCGTCGGACGAAGGTCTCGATCTGGATGCCGCGGCCATCGCGTACGCGGACGAGCTCGCGCAGTTCGCCCCCTCGGATCGCAGCGAGACCGGCCCGTGGCCGTCGTTCGACATCTGCTTCCTGGGCGTCGGTCCCGACGCGCACATCGCCTCGCTGTTCCCCGATCGCCCGGAGATCTCCGTGACCGATCGAGCGACGGTGCCCGTGCGCGACTCCCCGAAGCCGCCGAGCGACCGCGTCTCTCTGACGCGCCCGGTCATCAACTCGTCGAAGCGCGTGTGGATGGTCATCGCCGGCGCAGACAAGGCCGCCGCCCTCGGGCTCGCCCTCGCCGGGGCCAGCTACCAGAGCGTCCCGGCCGCCGGAGCCAAGGGTCGCCGTCGCACGGCGTTCTTCGTCGACGAGTCGGCCGCGGACCAGGTTCCTCCGCAGCTCATCGACCGCGACTACTGAGCCTCGAACAGAAAGAGACCGGATGCCATCGGCATCCGGTCTCTTTCTAATTCCGCGCGCGGCGGGTGGTCGTCACTGTCCGCGGCGCTCGCGCAGCTGCTGAAGGGCGTCGTCGAGGAGCGAAGCCGCCTCTTCGTCGGTGCGGCGCTCCTTCACGTAGGCGAGGTGCGTCTTGTAGGGCTCCGACTTGGCGAGTGCCGGCGGGTTGTTCTTGTCGCGGCCGGCCGGGAGGCCGGAGTGCGGAGAGTCGATCGTCTCGGGGATCTCGTCGTCGGGGATGCCGGCGGCGAAATAGCGGACCGTCTCGTTGCCGAGGGCGTCCCAGTAGGACACCGCGACCCGGTCGGCGTGGAAGCCGTGGTCCTGCTCGCCCATGGGGCCGGCACCCACCCGGGAGCCGCGAATCGCGTTACCGCCAGTAGCCATGTCAGATCTCCGCGAACTTGGTGAGCAGACCGAGGCCGACGATGGTGACGAACCACACCAGCGCGAGCACGATCGTGAAACGGTTGAGGTTGCGTTCCGCCAGACCCGACGAGCCGAGCGCGGAGCTCATGCCGCCGCCGAACATGTCGGACAGGCCGCCACCGCGCCCCTTGTGGAGCAGGATGAGGAGGGTCAGCAGGAGGCTGGTGACACCCAGGAGCACCTGCAGGACGAACTCGAGAATCTGCACTGTCGAAAGCCTTTCGCGAGCGACCTGGTCGGCCGCACAAGCGTCAAGTATACGGGGAGGCGGGGCGGGCACACGGATGCCCGCGACGAAGCGCCGCGGGCATCCGGTCCAGGGTCAGACCCCGACGTGCTTCTGGTAGCGGATGATCGCGGCGAACTCGTCGACGACGAGGCTCGCGCCACCGACCAGGGCGCCGTCCACATCGGGTTCGCGCATGAACGCGGCGATGTTGTTGGACTTGACCGAACCGCCGTAGAGGACGCGCGTCCGTGCGGCCGCATCGGCACCGAGCTTGTCGGCGACGACGGCGCGCAGCTTCGCGCAGACCTCCTGGGCCTGATCGGGCGTCGCCGCCTGGCCCGAGCCGATGGCCCAGACCGGCTCGTACGCCACGACGATCTCGGCGTCGGAGGCCACGCCCTCGAGGGCGACCTCGAGCTGACCCACGGGCACCGCGCTGGCGCCGAACTTCTCGAGGTCTTCGGAGGTCTCACCCACGCAGATCACGGGGACGAGACCGTGGCGAAGGGCCGCCTGCGTCTTGGCCGCGACGACCTCGTCGGTCTCCTGGTGGAACTGACGACGCTCCGAGTGACCGATGATCACGTAGCGCGCGTTCAGCTTCGCGAGGAACTGCCCCGAGATCTCTCCGGTGTACGCACCGGAGTCGTGGGCGGACAGGTCCTGACCGCCCAGCGCGAACTCGATCTTGTCGGCATCCAGAAGCGTCTGCACGGTGCGCAGGTCGGTGAACGGCGGGAAGACCGCCACCTCGACGCTGCCGTTCTCGTGCTTCGCTTCCTTCAGCGTCCAGTGCAGCTTCTGGACGAACGCGACCGCCTGCAGGTGGTCGAGGTTCATCTTCCAGTTGCCGGCGATGAGGGGGGTTCTGGTCATGACCATCCGAGGACCTCCAGTCCGGGGAGCTTCTTGCCTTCGAGGAACTCCAGGCTGGCGCCGCCGCCGGTGGAGATGTGACCGAACTGGTCGTCCGCGAAGCCGAGCTGACGCACAGCGGCCGCGGAATCGCCGCCACCGACGACGCTGAGGCCGTCGACCTCGGTGAGCGCCTGGGCCACGGTCTTGGTACCGGCCTCGAAGGCCTTCATCTCGAACACGCCCATCGGGCCGTTCCAGAAGACGGTGCGCGAGGCGCGGATCGCCTCCGCGAAGATCTCCGCGGTGCGGGGGCCGATGTCGAGACCCAGTCCCGAGGCGCCGAAGGCGGTGTCCTCGAGAGCGTCGGCGTCCGCGACCACGTGCTCGGCGTCGGCCGAGAACGACGCCGCGACGACGGCATCCACCGGGAGCACGATCTCGACGCCGCGCTCCTTCGCCGTGGCGAGGTAGCCCTTCACGGTGTCGATCTGGTCCTGCTCGAGCAGGCTCGAGCCGACCTTGTGGCCCTCGGCCACGAGGAAGGTGAACATCATGCCGCCACCGACGAGCAGCTTGTCGACACGCGGGAGCAGGTGCTCGATGACGCCGAGCTTGTCGCTGACCTTCGATCCACCGAGGACGACCGTGTAGGGACGCTCCGGGTTCTCGGTCAGGCGGTCGAGGACCTCGAGCTCCTTCTGGATGAGCAGTCCCGCGGCCGACGGCACGATCTGGGCGAGGTCGTAGACGCTCGCCTGCTTGCGGTGCACGACGCCGAAGCCGTCCGACACGAGCGCGTCGCCGAGACGGGCGAGCTCCCGGGCGAACGCCTGGCGCTCGGCCTCGTCCTTCGAGGTCTCCCCCGCGTTGAAGCGGAGGTTCTCGATGACGGCGACCTCACCGTCCTCGAGGGCGGCGACGGCATCCTGAGCCGACTCGCCGACCGTGTCGCGCGCGAACGCGACGGGCTGGCCGAGCAGCTCGGACAGGCGCTGCGCGACCGGCTCGAGCGAGTACTTCGGGTCGGGCGCGCCGTCGGGGCGGCCCAGGTGCGAGCACACGACCACACGCGCGCCGGCGTTGATCAGTGCGTTGAGAGTCGGCAGCGACGCGCGCACGCGGCCATCGTCCGTGATGACGCCGTCCTTGAGAGGAACGTTCAGGTCACAACGGACGATGACGCGCGTGCCGGCCAGCGACCCCAGCGATTCGAGGGTGCGCAGAGCCATGAAGGGTTACAGGCGCTCGGCGACGTACTCGGTGAGGTCGACGAGGCGGTTGGAGTAGCCCCACTCGTTGTCGTACCAGGACGACACCTTGACGAGGTTGCCGCTGACGTTGGTCAGCTCCGCGTCGAAGATCGACGAGTGCGGGTTGCCCTGGATGTCGCTCGAGACGATCGGGTCCTCGGTGTACTGCAGGATGCCGTTGAGGCGACCCTCGGCCGCGGCCTGCTTGTACACGGCGTTGACCTGGTCGACGGTCAGACCCTCGGTGGGCGTGACGATCGTGAGGTCGACGATCGAGCCGGTGGGAACCGGAACGCGGTAGGACGAGCCGCTGAGCTTGCCGTTCAGCTCGGGAAGGACCAGACCGATGGCCTTGGCGGCGCCGGTCGAGGCGGGGACGATGTTGATCGCCGCGCCGCGCGCACGACGGAGGTCGCTGTGCGGGCCGTCCTGCAGGTTCTGGTCGGCCGTGTAGGCGTGAGCGGTCATCATGAAGCCGCGCTCGATGCCGAAGGCGTCGTTGAACACCTTCGCGAGGGGCGCGAGGCAGTTCGTGGTGCACGAGGCGTTCGAGATGATGACGTCGGTCTCGGGGTTGTACGTCTCTTCGTTCACACCCATGACGATGGTGGCGTCGTCACCCGTGGCCGGAGCCGAGATGAGGACCTTCTTCGCGCCACCGGCGACGTGCTTCTTGGCGTCCTCCGCCTTGGTGAAGCGGCCGGTCGACTCGATGACGATGTCGACGCCGAGCTCGCCCCAGGGGAGGTTGGCCGGGTCGCGCTCTTCGAAGACCTTGATGGTCTTGTCGCCGACCGTGATGGAGTCTTCGGTGTACGAGACGTCCTCGGCGAGCACGCCGCCGACGGAGTCGTACTTGAGGAGGTGGGCCAGGGTCTTGTTGTCGGTGAGGTCGTTCACCGCCACGATTTCGAGGTCGGCACCCTGCGCGAGAGCCGCGCGGAGGTAGTTGCGTCCGATACGGCCGAAGCCGTTGATTCCGATCTTGACGGTCACGGAATATCTCCTGAATCAGTTGTGCGCGAGAAGCGCGTGATTGCGGTGTTCGCTGGCGGACAACGGCGTCCCGGTGAGGTGTCCCACCGGGACGCCGCACCGTTTACGACAGTACCAGCAGACCCGCGGTCTTCTCTCGGGCAGCGGCGAAGCGCTCCTGGGCGTCGGCCCAGTTCGCGATGTTCCAGAACGCCTTCACGTAGTCGGCGCGGACGTTCTTGTAGTCGAGGTAGTACGCGTGCTCCCAGACGTCGAGAAGCAGCAGCGGCACGGTTCCGGCGACGATCTGGCCCTGCTGGTCGAAGAACTGCTGGATGAGCAGGTTCTGACCGATCGAGTCCCAGAACAGGCCCGCCCAGCCCGAGCCCTGGACGCCCAGAGCAGCGGCCGTGAACTGCGCGCGGAAGGCGTCGAACGAACCGAACTGGTCGTCGATCGCGGCCTCGAGGTCGCCGGTGGGCTTGTCGCCCCCGTTGGGCGAGAGGTTCGTCCAGAAGATCGAGTGGTTCGTGTGACCGCCGAGGTTGAACGCGAGGTCCTTCTGCAGGCGGTTGATGTTGGCGAAGTCGCCCTTCTCGCGCGCTTCGGCGAGCAGGTCGAGGGTGGTGTTCGCGCCGTTCACATACGTCTGGTGGTGCTTGCTGTGGTGCAGCTCCATGATGGTCGCACTGATGTGCGGCTCCAGCGCGGCGTAGTCGTAAGGGAGTTCGGGCAGTGTGTACTTCGCCATGGTCTCTACTTCCGGATCGGTCGCTGCACCGAGGCCTCAACGCAAGAAACGACGTGCAGCGAGGGTGACGTTTTCATCCTACTGACGGGTAACGCCGTGCCCCCGGGGTTGCTTCCCCACATGACGGAAGATAGGTCGCCCGGGCGCGTCGCGCCGGAGCGGGACGGATGCCGGAGGGCATGGCATCCGGGGAGCTTGAGCCCTCGTCACCGACGGGCACCGCAGCCTCGGTGCCGGGGATGCCCCCGACCGCCAGAACCCTCCGCGCAGGCTCAGCCCTCGATACCGACGGGCACCGCAGCCTCGGTGCCGGGGATGCCCTCGACCTCGGCCTTCTTGTCGGCCATCGCCAGGAGGCGGCGGATACGGCCGGCGACGGCATCCTTCGTGAGCGGGGGGTCGGCGTGGTGGCCGAGCTCGTCGAGGCTCGCATCGCGGTGTGCGAGACGGAGCTCGCCCGCCTGCTGCAGGTGCTCGGGCACCTCGTCGCCGAGGATCTCCAGTGCGCGCTCGACGCGGGCGCACGCCGCCACGGCGGCCTGGGCGGAGCGACGCAGGTTCGCGTCGTCGAAGTTGACGAGGCGGTTGACGCCGGCGCGCACCTCGCGGCGCTGGCGCATCTGGTCCCACTCGCCCGCGGTGCGGCGGGCGCCCATCTCGTACAGCGCGCCGCGGATGGCCTCGCCGTCGCGCACCACGACACGCGGGACGCCGCGCACCTCGCGCGCCTTCGCGGGGATGCCGATGCGATGCCCGGCACCCACCAGAGCCATGGCCGCTTCGGAAGACGGGCAGGAGATCTCGAGGGCGGCCGACCGACCCGGATCGCTCAGCGACCCGCTCGCGAGGAAAGCGCCGCGCCAGATCGCGCTGAGGTCGGGGCGCGATCCGGTCGTGAGCTTGTTGGGCAGACCGCGGACGGGGCGACGGCGCTGATCGAGCAGACCGGTCTGCCGGGCCAGGGTCTCCCCGGCCTCGATGACGCGCACCGCGTAGTAGCCCCCCGTGCGTCCCCCGGATCCCTGCACGTGGTGCAGCTCGGGCCGGACCCCGTAGAGCTCCACGAGGTCGCGGGCGACGCGTCGCGCCAGCACGTCGGAGTCGAGTTCGGCCTCGACCGCCACACGGTTGGCGATCGAATGCAGGCCGCCGGAGAAGCGCAGGATGGCGGTGAGCTCCGCGACGCGCGCGGTGGGGCGCGGGTCGCGTACGGTGATGAGCTCGGCCTTCACATCGGCGGTCAGGGGCACGGTACTCCTCAGTTCGGGGGGGTGGGGGCGGGGGACGAGGGTACAGCCTACTCGCGGCCGAGGTCGCGGTGAGCCACGCGAACGGCCACCCCCGGGATCTCCTCCAAACGCTCAGCGAGCTCTCGGGACATGACCACCGAACGGTGCTTGCCCCCCGTGCATCCGATCGCCACGACGGAGTGGCGCTTGTTCTCGCGCTGGTACCCCTCGAGCACCGGGCGCAGCGCCGCGGCATACGCCTCGAGGAACTCGGCGGCGCCCTCCTGGCCCAGGACGTTCTCCCGCACGGCGGGGTCCTCCCCCGTCAGCGGGCGCAGTTCCTCGTTCCAGAACGGGTTCGGCAGGAAGCGCATGTCCGCCACGAGATCCACGTCGGGCGGCAGCCCGTACTTGAACCCGAAACTCATCAGCGTGACCGTGTGCCGGGCCGCGCCCTCCTCCCCGAAGAGCTGGACGGCGCGGAGAGAGAGCTGATGCACGTTGAACATCGACGTGTCGATGACGATGTCCGCGGCCTCCCGGATCGGAGCCAGGCGCTCGCGCTCACGTCGGATACCGTCGAGGATCGTGCCCTCGCCCTGGAGGGGGTGAGGTCGACGGACGGCTTCGAAACGCCGCACGAGGACGGCATCCGAGGCATCCAGGAACACCAGTCGCACCTGGCGCCCCGCCTGCAGGGAGCGCAGAGCCTCGGGCAGCTCGCTGAAGAGCGTTCGGCCCCGCACGTCGACGACGACGGCGACCCGCGGCACGGCACCGCCGGCCAACTCGGCCAGCTCGAGGAGGGGACGGAGCATCTGCGGCGGGAGGTTGTCGACCACGTACCAGTCGAGGTCTTCGAGGGCGTTCGCCACCGTGGACCGACCGGCCCCCGACATGCCCGTGACGATGAGCACGTCCCCTGGTTCGTCGCGGCCCGGTTCCATGGCGGTCGCCTCCCGTCGTCGTACCCAGCCTACCGAGACAGATGGGTGTGGATCGCCTCGGCGAGAGCCGGCCCGATACCGGGGAGAGCGGTGATCTCGTCCGGGGTCGCGTTCTTCAACGCCGTCACCGAGCCGAAGTGGCGCAGCAGCGCCTTGATGCGGGTGTCCCCCAGCCCGGGGACCTCGGCCAGCACGCTCGTGATGTCGCGCTTGCGACGTTTGCGCTGGTGGACGATGGCGAAACGGTGGGCCTCGTCGCGCAGGCGCTGGAGCAGGTAGAGCGCCTCCGACGTCCGCGGCAGGATCACCGGGTACTCCTCCCCCGGCAACCACACCTCCTCGAGGCGCTTCGCGATCCCGCACAGGGCGATCTCGTCGTGTCCCGCGTCCGCCAGTGCGCGCGCGGCGGCCGCGACCTGCGGCTGCCCGCCGTCGACGACGAGGAGTTGGGGCCGGTACGCGAAGCGCGGACGCTTCCGCGCCGTCACGACCTCCCCGTCCGCCGTGGCCCCGGCCGAGTCGGGCGCGGCGACGATCGCCCCGCCGATCGTCTCGGGCTCCTCCTCGTCGGGGCGGTCGAGGTACGCGAGGCGACGCGTGAGGACCTGATACATCGAGTCCGTGTCATCCGTGGTCTCGGACACCCCGAAGGACCGGTACTGGTCCTTTCGAGGCAGGCCGTCCTCGAAGACGACCATGGATGCCACGACGTTGGTGCCCGAGAGGTGCGAGACGTCGAAGCACTCGATGCGCAGCGGCGCCTCGCTGAGTCCGAGGGCCTCTTGCAGGTCGGTCAGCGCTTGCGAGCGGGCCACGTAGTCGCTGGTCCGACGCGTCTTGTGCAGCATGAGCGCCTGTTGCGCGTTCAGCGTCGCGGTCTTCAACAGGTCGGCCTTGCGCCCGCGCTGGGCGACCTGCAGGGTGACGGGGCGTCCGCGTCGCTCGCGGAGCCAGGCCTCGAGCTGTTCGGCGTCGTCGGGCAGCTCCGGGACCAGCACCTGCCGCGGGATGTCGGCGGCATCCGCGTCCCCGTAGGTGCGCTGGAGGACCTGGTCGACGAGGTCGGCACCCGCGATGTCGATCTCTTTCTCGATCGTCGTCGCGCGCACACCGCGCACGCGGCCCCCGCGGACGACGAAGTGCTGCACGGTCGCGGCGAGTTCATCCTCGGCGATGCCGAACAGGTCGGCGTCGGTGTCCGAGGCGAGGACGAGCGCGCTCTTGCCGAGAACGGCCTCGATCGCCTGCAGGCGGTCCCGGTACAGCGCCGCGGACTCGTAGTCCATCGCCGCCGAGGCTTCTTTCATGCGAGCCGTCAGCTGCTTCGCGAACCGCTGGTCTCCGCCCGACATGAACGCGACGAAGTCGTTCACGATGGCGCGATGCTCCTCGATCGTGACCTTCATCGAGCAGGGCCCGCCGCAGCGACCGATCTGCCCCGGGAAGCACGGCCGACCGGACGCCATCGCCTTCTTGTAGGAGGAGTCGCTGCACGTGCGGATCGGGAACACCTTGATCATCAGGTCGATCGTGTCGTGCACGGCCCAGACCTTGGGGTACGGCCCGAAGTACTTCGCCCCGCGGATCTTGTGATTGCGCGTCACGATGACGCGCGGGGCCTCGTCGGCGAGCGTGATCGCCATGTAGGGGTACGACTTGTCGTCTTTGTAGCGGACGTTGAAGGGCGGATCGAACTCCTTGATCCACATGTACTCGAGCTGCAGCGAGTCGATGTCGCTCGGCACGACCGTCCATTCGACGCTCGCCGCGGTCGTCACCATACGGCGGGTGCGCTCGTGCAGCGAGTGCAGCGGAGCGAAGTAGTTCGACAGACGCGCGCGCAGATTCTTCGCCTTGCCGACGTACAGCACCCGCCCCTCGGCATCCCGGAATCGGTACACGCCCGGGTTGGTGGGGATCTCCCCCGCCTTCGGTCGGTACGACAGGGGGGACACCCGTTCTCGGGATGCCACGACTCAGACCCCCTGGCCGGCCAGCTCCGGCTCGCGCGCCACCTCGACGTCGGCCGGGTTGCGCGGGGCTCCGGTGCGGCCCGTCTCGAGGAGCTCCGCGAGGAAGGCGCCCGTGTGGCTCGCCTCGACCTTCGCGACCTGCTCGGGCGTGCCCGTCGCGACGATCGTGCCGCCACCGGCACCGCCCTCGGGACCGAGGTCGATGACCCAGTCCGAGCTCTTGATCACGTCGAGGTTGTGCTCGATGACGATGACGGTGTTGCCCTTGTCGACCAGCCCGTTCAGCACCTTCAGCAGCAGCGAGACGTCTTCGAAGTGAAGACCCGTCGTCGGCTCGTCGAGCACGTAGATCGAACGTCCGTTGCTGCGGCGCTGAAGCTCTGTGGCGAGCTTGACGCGCTGCGCCTCGCCTCCCGAGAGCGTCGTCGCCGACTGGCCGAGCCGGACGTACCCGAGACCCACGTCCACGAGGGTCTTGAGGTAGCGGTGGATCGCCTGGATGGGCTCGAAGAACTCCGCCGCCTCCGAGATCGGCATCTCGAGCACCTCGGCGATGTTCTTGCCCTTGTAGTGCACCGACAGGGTGTCGCGGTTGTAGCGCTTGCCGTGGCACACCTCACAGTCGACGTACACATCGGGCAGGAAGTTCATCTCGATCTTCAGCGTGCCGTCGCCCGAGCAGGCCTCGCAGCGTCCGCCCTTGACGTTGAAGCTGAAGCGCCCGGCCTGGTAGCCGCGCACCTTCGCCTCGGGCGTCTCGGCGAAGAGGCTGCGGATGCGATCGAACACGCCGGTGTAGGTCGCCGGGTTCGAGCGCGGCGTCCGACCGATCGGTGCCTGGTCCACGTGCACGACCTTGTCGAGATTGTCGAGACCGGTCACGCGCGTGTGCTTGCCCGGCACGCGTCGCGCACCGTTGAGCTTGGAGGCGAGGACTTCGTACAGGATGCCGTTCACCAGCGTCGACTTGCCCGAACCGCTCACGCCGGTCACCGAGGTCAGGACGCCGAGGGGGAAGTCGACGGTGACGTTCTGCAGGTTGTTCTCGCGTGCCCCCACGACCGTGACCTGACGCTTCTTGTCGATCTTGCGGCGCTTCTTCGGCGCCTCGATCGCGCGGCGGCCCGAGAGGTACGCACCCGTGAGCGACCGCTCGTCTTCGAGCAGCTCGGCGAGAGGGCCGGAGTGCACGACGTTTCCGCCGTCGACGCCGGCACGGGGGCCGATGTCGACGACCCAGTCGGCCGCATGGATGGTCTCTTCGTCGTGCTCCACGACGATGAGCGTGTTGCCGAGGTCGCGGAGGGTCTCGAGCGTCTGGATGAGTCGCCGGTTGTCCCTCTGGTGCAGGCCGATCGAGGGCTCGTCGAGCACGTAGAGGACCCCGGTCAGTCCGGAGCCGATCTGCGTGGCCAGGCGGATGCGCTGGGCCTCGCCGCCGGAGAGGGTGCCCGCCGCGCGGCCGAGGCTGAGGTAGTTGAGCCCGACCTGGAGCAGGAAGTCCAGGCGCGCGCGGATCTCGCGCAGCACCGCGGCGGCAATGGTCGCCTCGCGGTCGGTGAGGGTCAGCTGGGAGAAGAACTCGCGCGCATCGGCGAGGCTCATGCGGGAGGCGGCGGCGATCGAGGTGTCGTCGACCAGCACCGCGAGCACCTCGGGCTTCAGGCGGTCACCGTCGCACACGGCGCACGGCACCTCGCGCAGGTACTCCGACCAGCGCTGGCGCTGCGCGTCGGACTCGGCCTGAAGATACTGCCGCTCGATGTAGGGCACGACACCCTCGAAGCCCGAGGAGTACCGCATCTCACGGCCGTAGCGGTTCTTCCACTTGACCGTGACCTTGTAGTTCTCGCCTCGCAGGACCGCCTGCTGTACGTCGTGCGACAGGTCTTTCCACGGGGTGTCGAGCGAGAAGCCGAGGTCGCGCGAGAGCCCCTCGAGCAGCCGCTCGTAGTACTGGAAGAGCCCCTTGCCCTGGGTGGTCCACGGCAGGATCGCTCCGTCACGGATCGACAGCTCCTCGTCGCCGAGCATCAGGTCGACGTCGACGGACATGCGGGTGCCGAGGCCCGAGCACACCGGGCATGCACCGAAGGGGGCGTTGAACGAGAACGTGCGCGGTTCGATCTCGGTGAGCTGCAGCGGGTGCCCGTTGGGGCAGGCGAGCTTCTCCGAGAACGACTGCCATGCGTCGTCGCCCTCTTCATCGACGAAGTTGACCTGCATGATCCCGCCGGCCAGCCCCATGGCCGTCTCGACCGAGTCGGTCACGCGACTGAGGTTGTCACCGGATGCCACTAGTCGGTCGACCACGACGGCGATGTCGTGCTTGTAGCTCTTCTTGAGCGTGGGGGGCTCGGACAACTGCACGAGCTCCCCGTCGACCACGGCACGCGCGTACCCCTTGGCGCTGAGCTCTTTGAAGAGGTCGACGAACTCGCCCTTCTTCTGCGTCACGACGGGAGCGACGATCTGGTACCGCGTCCGCTCCGGCAGCTCCATCAGCTGGTCGGCGATCTGCTGCACCGTCTGACGCTGAATGCGCGCACCGCACTCGGGGCAGTGCGGCACGCCGATGCGCGCCCACAGCAGGCGCATGTAGTCGTGGATCTCGGTGATCGTGCCGACCGTCGATCGCGGGTTGCGGTTGGTGGACTTCTGGTCGATCGACACCGCGGGACTGAGGCCCTCGATGAAGTCGACGTCGGGGCGATCGACCTGCCCCAGGAACTGTCGCGCGTACGCGCTGAGCGATTCGACGTACCGGCGCTGCCCCTCGGCGAAGATCGTGTCGAACGCGAGGCTCGACTTGCCCGAGCCCGACAGACCCGTGAAGACGACGAGCGAATCACGCGGGATGTCGAGGTCGACGTCCTTGAGGTTGTGGACGCGAGCGCCACGGACACTCAGCTTGCCGCTGGAGCCGGAAGGGGCCGAAGAAGGGGCGGGAACGACGGGAACGATGGGCACGTGTTAAGTCTAGGTGGGGCCTCCGACATCGGCCCCGGGTTCGCCGCGGGCGCACGGATGTGCGAAAGTTCGCCCCCTTCCGCGCCATCGACGGGGCCGTCACCGCCGCCGTCGCGGGCGCCCGTTCAGCGACTCACTCGCGCGGAGGACCGGCGAACGGCGCGAGACCGTCGCGCAGGGCGACCAGTGCGTCCTCGTCGATTCCGACGCGGGCCATGATCTTGCCCGGCACCTCGAGCGCCGCCGCGCGCAGTGCCGCCCCCTCGTCCGTCAAGGCGATGTCGAGCACCCGCTCGTCGTCGGCGCGGCGCGTACGGACCACCCGCCCCTGCGCTTCGAGGCGCTTCACGAGCGGGGACAGCGTGGCCGGTTCCATCGCGAGCTCGGACGCCAGTGCGCCCAGCGAGCGCGGAGCCTGTTCCCAGAGCGCCAACATCACGAGGTACTGCGGGTGGGTCAGCCCCAACGGCTCGAGGACGGGGCGATAGATCGACACGACGTTGCGCGCCGCCGTGACCAGCGCGAAGCACACCTGATTCTCCAGCTTGAGCAGATCGTCCACGCGCCCCCTCCTCGAATAGTTAGTACACTAATTATCATGACACGAAAGGATGCCGACCGGCCGCCGCTGCGCGACCGCGTCCGCGAAGCCGGCGGCTGGTACCAATACCTCAACACCCGACTCATCCGTGTCGCCGGACCGGCATCCGTCGGACCGTACGATACGGCTCCGGAACCGGTGCGCACCGGCCGGCCGTGCCCTCTGTGCGGTCACGCCATGTCGGATCACACGGTCGACCGATCAGGCCCCAAACCTCTTCTGCACTGCCCCTGATCCCGCCCCGGAATCGACCTCAGAGCTGCGGTCGCCCCTCGGCATCGAGAGGCCATCCGGGATTGACGGCGACCTCCCACGGGTGACCGTCCACATCGAGGAACACGCCCGAGTACCCGCCCCACGGCGTCGGAGCTCCCGAACGGGTGAGGGTCGCACCGGCCGCGACCGCTCGCTGCAAGATCTCATCGACCTCGTGCACGTCCCCGACGTTGTGGGCGAGAGTGACTCCGCCCCATCCCCCCGCGTCGTCGACCCCGGAATCCGCCGCGAGCTTCTGGCGGTCCCACAGCGCGACGACCGCGCCGCCCACGTCGAAGAACGCCACCTCGCCCTCGACCGACGTCGGGTGGGTACGCCACCCGAGCGCCGTGTAGAAAGCGATCGCACGCGAGAGATCGCCGACGCCGAGCGTGACGAGGGTGAGTCGCTGTCGCATCTCGGACGTCCTGCGCCTCAGGCGTGCCCGGCGCGTTCCATCGCGCGCAGTTCTTTCTTGAGATCCTGCACCTCGTCGCGCAGGCGTCCCGCGAGCTCGAACTTCAACTCGGCGGCAGCGGCGAGCATCTGCTGCGTGAGGTCGGCGATCGTGGACTCGAGCTGGTCGGCGCCCTCGGCCGCGATGCCCGTGCGTCGCAGCTGCGGCGTCGGCGACTTGCCCTTGCTCGCCTTGTCGTTACGGGCGAGCAGATTCTTGGTGTCGGTCGCCTCGCGATTGAGCACTTCGGTGATGTCGGCGATCTTCTTCCGGAGAGGCTGCGGGTCGATCCCGTGCTCCTTGTTGTAGGCCACCTGCTTCTCGCGACGACGCTCGGTCTCGTCGATCGCGTTCCGCATCGAATCGGTGATCTTGTCGGCATACATGTGCACTTCGCCGGACACGTTTCGGGCGGCACGACCGATCGTCTGGATGAGAGACGTCCCGCTGCGCAGGAATCCCTCTTTGTCGGCGTCCAGGATCGCCACGAGCGACACCTCGGGAAGGTCGAGACCTTCACGGAGGAGGTTGATGCCGACGAGCACGTCGTACACACCGGCGCGCAGCTCGGTGAGGAGCTCCACGCGGCGCAGGGTGTCGACGTCGGAGTGCAGGTACCGCACGCGGACACCATGCTCGCCGAGGAAGTCGGTGAGCTCCTCGGCCATCTTCTTCGTGAGGGTCGTGACGAGTACGCGTTCGTCACGCTCGACACGGACGCGGATCTCCTCGAGCAGATCGTCGATCTGTCCCTTCGACGGCTTCACGATGATCTCGGGGTCGACCAGTCCGGTCGGGCGGATGATCTGCTCCACCACCCCGTCCGCGATCCCCATCTCGTACCGCCCGGGGGTCGCCGAGAGGTAGACGGTCTGTCCGACGCGCTCCTTGAACTCGTCCCACCGGAGGGGCCGGTTGTCCATCGCGCTCGGCAGGCGGAAGCCGTGCTCGACGAGCGTGCGCTTGCGCGAGGCGTCGCCCTCGTACATGGCACCGATCTGCGGGACCGTCACGTGCGACTCGTCGATGACGAGCAGGAAATCGTCGGGGAAGAAGTCGAGGAGCGTGTGCGGGGGCTCACCGGCCACCCGACCGTCCATATGACGGGAGTAGTTCTCGATACCGGAGCAGAAGCCGAGCTGCTGCAGCATCTCGAGGTCGAAGGTCGTCCTCATCCGCAGGCGCTGTGCTTCCAGCAGCTTCCCCTGCGACTCGAACTCCTTCAGACGGTGCTCGAGTTCGTGCTCGATCGTGCCGATCGCGCGCTGCACCGTTTCCGTCCCGGCGACGTAGTGCGAGGCGGGGAAGATCGGGACCGAATCCATCTTCTCGATCACGTCTCCCGTGAGCGGGTGCAACGTGTAGAGCGCCTCGATCTCGTCGCCGAACATCTCGATGCGGATCGCGTACTCCTCGTACACCGGGATGATCTCGATCGTGTCGCCGCGGACGCGGAAGTTGCCTCGGGAGAAGTCGACGTCGTTGCGGTTGTACTGCATCGAGATGAACTTGCGGATGAGGGCGTCCCGGTCGTACCGCTCCCCCACCTGCAGCGCCACCATCGCGCGCAGGTACTCTTCCGGGGCGCCGAGGCCGTAGATGCAGGAGACGGTGGACACGACGACCACGTCGCGACGCGACAGCAGCGAGTTCGTCGTCGAGTGGCGCAGCCGCTCGACCTCGGCGTTGATCGATGAGTCCTTCTCGATGAAGGTGTCCGTCTGCGGCACGTAGGCCTCGGGCTGGTAGTAGTCGTAGTACGAGACGAAGTACTCGACGGCGTTGTTCGGAAGGAGTTCGCGGAACTCGTTCGCCAGCTGCGCCGCCAGCGTCTTGTTGTGCGCCAGGACGAGCGTCGGACGCTGCACCTGCTCCACGAGCCAGGCGGTCGTGGCGGACTTGCCGGTACCGGTGGCGCCGAGGAGCACGACATCGGTCTCACCGGCATTGATACGCGCGGCGAGGTCGGCGATCGCCTGCGGCTGGTCGCCGGAGGGGCTGTACTCGCTGATGACCTCGAAGGGACGAACGGATCGCGTGGCCTGCATGATTCCAGCGTAGGCGGGGGGTCCGACATCGGGGTCGGATTGCGTTTGCCCCGCACGAACGCCGAGAATCAGCGCGCAGGCGTGAGCCGTTCCCACAGGTCGTCGACCTGGCGTCGGGTGTCGTCCACGGGGACGGCTGTGTCGATCACCACGTCGGCCAGGGCGAGGCGCTCCTCGTCGGAGGCCTGCGACCCGATCCGCGTGCGGGCGTCGCCCTCGTTCATTCCCCGGCTCTCGATCAGACGCTGCACCCGCAGCTCCGCGGGCGCGTGCGCCACCACCACGAGATCCCACGAGTCTTCTCCGCGCGCTTCGGCGAGCAGAGGGACGTCGTAGACGACGACCGCATCCGGGTCCGCCGTGAGAGCGGCGCGGAATCGCCGCTCGGATTCCTCGCGCACGGCGGGATGGACGAGCGCGTTCAGCGCGGCGAGACGCACGGGATGACCGAACACCCGCGCGCCGAGAGCGGGCCGATCCAGGTTCCCGTCGGGGCCGATCACGTCCGCGCCGAACTCCTGCGCGATCGCCTCGAGCACCGGCGATCCCGGGGCCTGCACCTCACGGACGATCGCGTCGGCGTCGACGACCACGGCACCGCGTTCGCGGAGCATCGACGCAACGGTGGACTTTCCCGACGCGATGCCGCCGGTGAGAGCGAGAAGGGGCACCTGACGAGGATGCCACACGCCTCCCGAGGACGACCGTGGTTTAGCATTCAAGGAAGCCACGCTCCGGCTTTCTCGAACGCCCCGCGGAAGTCTGATCATGTCCCACCCGAATGTCGCGGTCATCATCGAAGACGACGCCGACATCCGGTCTCTGGTGATCGCCGTCCTCGAACAGTCCGGGTATGTGGTGCATGCGGCATCCGGAGGGCTCGAAGGCATCGACCTCGTCGCCCGCTACGAGCCGGTGGTCACGACTCTCGACGTGAGCATGCCCGGCATCGACGGGTTCGAGACGGCCCGCCGCATCCGCGCGTTCAGCGACACGCGCATCCTCATGGTCAGCGCCCGCGCGGACGACACCGAGGAGCGCGCCGGACGCGACGCCGGCGCCGATGACTACCTCACCAAGCCGTTCCGGCCGCGCGAGCTCCGCGAACGGGTCCGGTTGCTCGTCGAAGGCGAGTGATCGTCAGGCGATCCCGAAGGGGAGCTCGCCCGTGAGCACCGCCTCCGCCGCCGCCGCGTCAGCGGTGCCGATGAGCCGCTCCGCATCGAATCCCACCTGACTGGCCAGGGCCACGCCTGCACCCACCACCGGGGTCACCGACGTGCCCAGGGCCGAGACATCGGCGACGACCCGATCGCGAAGAGACCGCGTCACGCGGCGGACGTCCGTCACGCTCGTCGTGATGAACGCGACGGTGACACCGGTGGTGTCCGTCTCGCCGACGAGGGCCATCGTGGGGGCGTGGCGTCTCGCCGCTCGACGGAAGGCCCGGAGGATGGCATCCGCTTCCTCGGGGCCGAACGCCATCGACACCCGACGGAGATCGTCGATGCGCAGACAGATCACGCACGGGTCTTCCCCCGCCGCCCGCGCGCGGGGCAACAGGATGCTGAACGCGCCGCGGAAGGAATCGCGGAAGAGGATGCCGTCGCCGTCCACGGTCAGATTCCTCGCGGCGGAGCGCCCGCGAGAGGCCATGTCGGCGGACCGGAGCGTCGACGTCACGACCACCGCCGCCACCACGAGGACGAGGGTGAGCATCGAGGCGATACGCGTGTCGAACACGGCGAGGAAGAGTTCGCTCTCGGGTCCGAGGATCACGAAGACGACGGCGCGTGCGAGGAACCAGACCGACTCGATCGCCAGGATCACGGTGAGCCCCGCCGCGCTCCATCGTCCGCGCACGACTCCGCGCCGGGTCTCGATCGCCCCGAGGACGCCGAACAGGGCGTTGCCGAGAAAGAGCGGTACCGCACCGGCCCAGGGGCCGCCGTCCGGTCCCTCCGCGAGAGCGGCGACGATGACCACCGACACCGCCGCGCCCGACACGACCACAGGAACCCGCATCGCCCGACGATTGAACGCCGCGCAGCCGAGCCAGATGAAGCCGGTCGCACCGACGAAGAAGCCGTTCCCGATCGACAGGGCCACGAAACCGTCGGGAAGGACGAGGGCGATGAGGTAGCACAACGACGACAGGCAGCCGCTGACGAAGGCCCCGGACCAGTACCGCCCCGACACCCCGTCCTTGAGCATCAGCGTGTCGAGGAGGTACATCGTCGTCGACACGAGGATGACGAGGAAGGCGGCGACTTGGAGGCTCACCGGATCGAGCGTCATGGCGTGCTCTCCTGGTTCCGAGGCAGACGGACGATGAACGTCGCCCCCGTGCCGAGAGCCGAGCTGACGGTGATTTCTCCGCCGTGCGCGCGGACGATGTCCCGGCTGATCGCCAGCCCCAGGCCGCTGCCGTGCGTCGAGGAGTTGCGCACCGCGTCTCCGCGGAAGAAACGGTCGAAGACCCGGTCCTGTTCGGTCCGCGAGATCCCCGGACCGTCGTCGGCGACGGCGATCTGCACCGCGCTCTCACTGACGTCCACGGCCACGGCCACGGTGCCGCCGCGGACGTTGTATTTGATGGCGTTCGAGAGGAGGTTGTCGACCACCTGACGCAGACGCCGTGGGTCGACGCGAGCGGAGCCGGGGCGCAGTCCCGAGGAATCGATGCGGATGCCGTGATCGACCGCCCGTGGTTGCTGAGACTCGATCGATGCCCGGACGATCGCGGCGATGTCCGTGTCGACGGGAACGAGGTCGAACTCCGCACCGTGTCGCGAGGCGGCCGACATCGCGAGGATGTCGGCCACCAACTCGCGCAGGCGGGTCGCGTTGCGTTCGGCGACCTCGAGACGCTCCCGGGTCTCTTCCATGATGGCGGGGTCGTCGAGGGCGAGGTCGAGATAGCCGATGATCGAGGTCAGCGGCGTCCGGAGCTCGTGCGACACGCTCGCGACGAGGTCGTCGCGCGCGCGGAGCGCCTGTTCCTCCGCCGTCACGTCACGCGAGACGACGATCGTGCCGGGATCCGTATCGGTCCCCGACGGAAGCCGACGGGCCGTGACGCTCAGCGCGCGACGATTCTCTCCCGGCGCTCCGAACCAGACGAGTTCTCCTTCGAACAGCTCTCCGGCACGGGCCCGGGCGAGCGGGGTCGCTTCCGCCGGAACCGGGGTGACGCCATCCGCGGCGTACGCCGCGATGGGTGCTCCGAGCACGTCCACCGTGGCCTGGAGCCGCGCGTGCGCTTCGTTCGTGACGGCGAGATCGCCCGAGGGGGTGACGCGGATGACACCGAAGTCGACGGCATCCAGCACCTCGGTCACGAGGTCCTCCTGTCGTCGGGCACGCTCCGCTGAACGGCGCAGCTCTGCGGACTGCTTCTCCAGCAGAGCACGCTGTGCGCGGGCGCGACGAGCCGTCGTGTGCGCGAGGGCCGACAGCGCCAGGACGGTGAAGGGGAGCACGAACGTCGACGATGTGAGCCGCTGTTCGACGTCGTTGGCGAGCTGGACGGCGACGATCGCCGACACTCCGACCAGGACCGCGACCACGCCGCCGACGCCGAAGGTCGAGCCGATCCAGATCGCCGGGAACGCCCAAAGCAATCCGACACCGGCGAGGGGGGCGCTCTCGCGGAGCACGGCGATCGCGAGCATGTCGACGACCGGGACGAGCCCCAGCGCCCAGGCGGGCAGCGCCCTCCAGGGTGCGACGATCGCGAAGATCGCTCCCGCGAAGATGACCGCGACACTCACGGTGAACAGCGATGCGCTGCGCACCTGGCCGAGCAACGCCGCCGAGACCACCAGCAGCAGGGTCGCGGCGAGCAGCAGCGCCTGGTTCGACAGGATGCTCCGATGGATCCCCAGTCGCTCGGTGAGTGTCAAGCCCGGCATGGCCCTGACCATAGCGCGAGCATAGGCCGAGCGGGCCCCGTTCCGGCGCGGCGTTTCACGGGGAGTGGCCTCAGGCACCTCGCCGCGCAATCGCCTCGCTCGTCCAGCGGGCGAACTGCTGCCACGGATCCTCGATCCCGGCTCGCAGCGCATCGATGTGCGCCGCGAGCGCGTCGCTCAGCTGGAACCACTCCGTCCGAGCGAATCGCTCCGCCCCGAATTGGTCGTGTCGCCGGCGCTCAACGAGGCGATCCCCGCGTTCGAACGCGAGCAGTCGGTCGTGCCAGAGGACACGCAGCCGCCGGCGTGGCTGGGCCGTCGTCCCGATCTTGACCCGGTCCGCGTACCCCAGGTAGTAGACGACATCGACCCGCGGCGGAGCGAGCTCTCCGTCGACCACGTCGCCGACACGCCATTCGCAGACCGCGCAGACCCACCCGCTCGGCCAACGGACGCCCAGGCGGGAATCGCACAGGACGCACGGAGACGGCAGCAGGTCGGTGACACCGTCCTGAGCGCCGGCCCAGTCCGCCGCGACGGAGAGGTGCCAGTCGCACAGGTCGAGGGGCGCATCGGCATCCACCGCTGACGCGCACCCGGAGGCGACGCAGACGGTGGATGCCATGACCACACCGTAGACGCCGCCTCCGACATCGCGGCTCACTCCGGGGCGGCGTCTTCCATCACCAGGAACAGTCCGGCGTAGGGACCGAGCTCGAGGGCGAAGCTCTGCAGTTCATCCACGCGCCCCACCACGTCTCCGGTGGCCGCGTCGACCGCGGTGCTCTGCGGCGCCAACCACTCCGATCGCACGGTCCCTTCGATCGTCTCGTTCGAGAAGTTGAGGACGGTGAGCTGCAGGGGCGCGTCCTCGCGACGGCGGTCTCCCCCATCGAGACGATGCACCATCACGAGCATGCTCGGGTGACCGACCTGGGGGATGTCGACCTGGGATGCCACCGCGATGGCGTTGTCCGTCCGGATCCGGAGCACGTCGCGGAGGCCGGAGAGGAACGACGACGGGTCGTTCTGCTGCGCCGTCAGCGAGCCGTACAACGATCGGGCCCGGGGCATCCCGGAGGCGGAGCCGTTGGCATCCGGAGCCACGTCGAGAAGGTCATGGGCCCCTCGCTCGATCCAGCGGGTGTCGCCGGAAGCGATCAGGTGGCGCACGTCGTCGACGGGGAGGGTCAGCGACCCCGTCAGATCCCAGCCCGACAGCGCGAAGACCCCCGGCTGCCACGAGTTGTACTTCGCCAGAAGCAGATGGGCGTCGCGGATCGCGGGGGCGTCCGCCTCGGTGATCTCCGCCAGGGACGCCCGGCCCTGCGTCGCGGCGATGAGCGACGCCGTCGTGCAGGCGATGCCGTTCTGCGTGAAGACGAGGTTGTAGTCCGCGTCGACGGTGAGCTTCTGGGTGAGTTCCGCGCGGACGGTCTCCGCGATCTCCGCGCCGGTGGCCTCCCCGTGACGGAAGGGGTACACCGTGTCGTGGTGAGTGGTGGCCCAATGCACCAGTTCGTAGGTGAGCTCGTCGTGGTTCTGCATCCCGTGCACAAGCTGCGCCGGTTCCACGCCGATCTCGAGCGAGGTCGTGAGAGCGAGCCGGAGGAACTCGGTGTTGGCCGTCGCGAGGGCGTGGTGGTACCCCGGCCGCGTGACGAAGTCATACGAGAGGTCGGCGCCGACGGCCGCCGTGTCGCGGATGTCCTCGATCGTGAGGTTGAGCTCCTGGAACGTGAAGCCACCGACCTTGCGCACCATGCCCGCGATGATGTGGTTGGCTGCGTGCGAGAGCGGGTGCCCCTCCGACCACGCCGGCAGACCCTCCGCGCTCTTCTCGACCCCGAGGAAGCCGTTGGCGTCCAAGCGCAGCGCGCTCGTGCCCAGATCGCCGAGGGAGTGAAGAGCGTCCCCGATCACGAGGCGCATCCCCGCGAAGGTCGGGTCCAGCCAGTTGATCGAGGGCTGCCCCTCTTTGAAGTAGTGCAGGTAGACCCAGCGTCGCTCGAGGCCGTCGGTCCCCACCACGGGAGCCGTGGCGCTCCAGTTCGTCTCCTTCACCCCCGGGGTGTAGAAGATCACGCGCTGCAACTCGCCGATGATGTATCCGCGCGCGCTCAGCTCGCGCTCGGTCTCGGCGTCGAGGTTGACCGAGTCTCGCCCCGCCGGCACCTCGGGCAGCAGGCCCCAGTCCTCGCGCGGGATCTCCACCATGTGGTAGATCCCGGGATAGTCCTTGTACGCCATCTCCGCGAGGCGGAAGTCCGCACCCTTGCCCGTGTGGCCGGGGACGATGTCGTCGATGACGCTCCCGCCGTGCGCGTCCGCGACATCGGCCACTCGGCGGAAGGCGTTCTCGTCGCCGAAGTCCGGATCGATCTGCGTGCTGATGCGGTCGAAGTGACCGTCGACGCTCGGCGTCTCCTGCCAGCCCGTGATCCCCCCGGCACGCTTGACGGGACCCGTGTGGATGCCGTTGATCCCCACCCACTCGAACGCCTCCCACAGCGCCTCGTCACCGAGCGCGTCCAGGAACGACTCCCCGGGGCGCGTGATCAGCGAGATCGGGTACGCGGTGAACCACACGTCCGTCGACTCGATCGCGCGCCGCGCATCGGGACGCGCATAGGGGTTCCGCCACATCGACGGTTGGCCCGAGAGCTGGCGGCTCAACACGTCGGCATCCTTCAGCATCGACTGACGGACCAACCACTCCACGTACGACGGGTTTCCGCCGTTCGCATTACGGGGGTCCGTCAGGAAACGACGAAGGGTGCCGCCGCGGAACTGGTCGCGAGGCCGCAGGCGACGCGGCCTCGCGGGATACCGTTGCTCGTCGTAACTGATCTCGGCAGCACTCTCGACCGTCTCATCGGTCTCCGCCCGCTCCGCAGCGATCGTCTCGTCATCCATCACGGTGCGCTCGTCGGCATCGTCCACTCGCGACCTCCCTCACGTCACCACCGACGCTAGTCGGTCCCACCCACATCGCACGGAGGCATTGACCTCGACGGTCGGCGGCCACCTGTTCCGAACGGACGATCACCGACCCGCAGCCGACGAGGACCGCAATGTCAAGACCGCGACGGCCAGCGCCAGGGCGCACATCACCAGCACCGCCACGACGAGCACTCCCCAGCCCGCGCGGACGAACACCACGCCCAGCAGCCACCCGAACACGCTCGAGCCCGCGTAATAGCCGAGGTAGTACAGAGACGAGGCCTGAGCGCGCGCGTCGGGAGCCGCCGCCACCGGGGTCCACCCGGATGCCACGGCGTGCGCACCGAAGAACCCCGCGGTGAAGGCGAGGAGACCGACGATCACGACGGGCAGCATCGGCACGAACATCAGTCCGGCCCCGCCGGCCATCACACCGATACTCGCGCCGAGGACGGGCAGCCGGCCATGGCGCACCGCGAGCGCTCCCGCCCGGGGCGAAGACGCCGTCCCCGCGAGGTACGCCAGGAAGAGCAGCGTCACGACGGCAGGCGTCAGGAAGAACGGCGCCCCCGCCAGGTGGAATCCCAGATAGTTGTACACCGCCACGAACGCTCCCATGAGCAGGAAGCCCTGGGCGTACAACGCGAGCTGCACCCGCGAACGGAGGTTCGCCATGATCCTCCCCCGCACCGAGGGTCCGCGCTCGCTCCGCGCCCGCCGCGGCACGAAACCCCGGGCCACCGGTACCAGGGCGACGAACAGCGAGGCGGCGACAACGCACAGCAGGACGACGGATGCCACGCCCCACCGCCATCCGGCGAGTTCGCCGACCCACCCGGCCACGATTCTGCCCGAGAGTCCACCGACCGTCGTCCCGGCGATGTACGAGCCCGCCGCCGCCGCCACATGCCGCGGCGCGACCTCTTCGCTGAGATAGGCCAGCGCGACCGCGGGGACGGCACCGAGCGCCGCGCCCTCGAGAAGTCTCAGCCCCAGAAGGACCACGATGTCGGGAACCAAGGGGGCGCACGCCCCGAGAAGGGTTGCTGCGATCAGCCCGACCGCCATCACCGGGACCCGACCGATCCGGTCCGCCAGGAGCGACCACGGGATCACCGCCGCCGCCAGTCCCAGGGTGGACGCCGACACCGTCAACGCGGCGTCGGCAGGTCCCGAACCGAGGTCCTCTGCCACAGCCGGCAGGACCGCCTGCGTCGCGTAGAGCTGCGCGAACGTGGCAACCCCGGCGAAGAACAAGCCGACGAGAAGCCGCCGATACTCGCGACTACCGGGCACATGGCCGGAGAAGTCACTCACACCTTCGACTCTAGCTTCGCGTGGCAACGACAAAGCGCCGGGGCGCTCTCCGTTTCCAGAGAGCGCCCCGGCGCTTCGGGCAGATGTACCCGTAAATGCGAAATGGCCACCCAGCTTTGGGTGGCCATTTCGTTAGAAGAAGTCCGGCGGTGTCCTACTCTCCCACAGGGTCCCCCCTGCAGTACCATCGGCGCTGAGAGGCTTAGCTTCCGG